>SAMEA3663275__coassemble_33_pt1 | contig 59772 bp, 51 predicted proteins | sample SAMEA3663275__metabat2_low_PE_037 | metagenome-assembled genome bin SAMEA3663275 (sample SAMEA3663275) | pig gut metagenome | biome: pig gut; feature: pig-associated habitat; material: faeces | place: China | collected 2013
TCCACATAGAGAGTGCCATCAGGGATGAGCACTTTCTTTTCTTTTTTGCCTGTCAAAAGGTCTTTGCATTCACGTTCCTTGTCGATAACAGGAATGTCAAGACAATCAAATGCATGTGCTGGAATCTTCACCCACGAACGGGCAGGCTGGTCATCGAAGTTGGCAATGACAAAAATGAGTTCCCTGTCTTTCTTGCGGAGGAATGCAAACTGACGATGCTCGTTCATGCCTTGATTGTAGTTTACATACATGATATCGAAGAACAGTCCCTCACGAATGGCTTTTTCCATATTACAGATGTTCAGCACTTTGGTGTAGAATTTCTGCAAATCCTTTTCCTCTTTTGAAAGCAGGGTGCCGTCAAATTTATTGTTGTTGCGCCAACGGCGAATGAGGTCAATCGTCCAGTAGTCGAAAATGGTGGTGCGTCCGTCCTGTCCGCTGAAGCCCTCTGAGTACATGCCCTGTTCGCCCAATTCCTGCCCAAAGTAAATCATCATCGGGTTGGTGTTCATCAGTGCGCTGACGAGTAGGGCAGGCTTGCCCTTCTCTGCGCTGCCAGCAAAGAACTTTGAGGCAATGCGCTGTTCGTCGTGGTTCTCGAGGAAGTTGAGCATATGGCTTTGAATATCATCAACACTTTGCCAAGCCCCCGTAATGCAAGTGGCGCTGTTGCCGCCCATCACAGAGCGGATGGTGTCATAAAGCCCCACCTTGTCGTAGAGGTAATCGAAATGTCCACGCTCAATATAGTTGCGGTATTCATGAGGGTTATACACCTCGGCAATGAAGATGATGTCGGGATATTTGGCTTTTACCTGTGGAATGGCCCATCCCCAGAAGTCGCATGGCACCATCTCTGCCATGTCGCATCGGAAACCATCAATGCCCATGCTTGCCCAGTACAGGAGGATGTCACGCATCTTTACCCAAGTATTGGGAGTGGAGGGGCAAAAAATCAGTTGACGAGTTCCTTGATAGTCAACGCCATAGTTGAGTTTTACTGTTTCATACCAGTCATTCTGACTCACCCACGGGGTGAAGCAGTCGTTGCCAGTCACCTTGGCAGGCATTTCCACATAGTCCCCCATCTCGTCATCATGCAACGAGAAGTTGGGCGAGAACTGTGTGAACGGCAAGTAATAGAAATTGTTGTCGGGATGGAAAGCCTCAGTCTTGTCGTCATCTTCTCCAAGGTCTCGCACTCCCTCGGGCTTCGCATCTGAATGATATTGACGTGCCACATGGTTAGGTACGAAGTCAATAATCATCTTCAACTCAGCCTTGTGGGTGCGCATCACGAGGTTCTTGAATTCCTTCATGCGTTCAGGCACTTTTGTTGCCAAGTCTGGGTCGATGTCGTAGTAGTCTTTGATGGCATAAGGACTTCCTGCAATGCCTTTCACCACAGCGGGGTGGTCTCGTTGGATGCCATACTGCGTGTAATCACTCTTGGTGGCATGTTCGATAAGTCCGGTGTACCAAATGTGGGTGGCACCAAGTTTCTTGATTTCAGCCAAAGCGGTGCCTGTGAAATCAGCCATTTTGCCGCAACCATTCTCCTTCTTCGTGCCATTGCTCACATTCTTATTGGCATTGGCTCCGAAAAGACGGGTGAAGACTTGGTAGATGACGAGTTTTTCCATGGGTTAGAAGATTTTGGGATGATAGAAGTTGAAGAATTTGAGGAAGTTATTGAAGTTAGAGAAGTTATTGAAGTTAACGACGATACTCATTGGCAAAACATTTGTCGTTCACTTCGAGCGTAGCGATAACTTCTCTAACTTCTCTAACTTCTATGTCACTTGCTTACGCAATTCCGTGCGCAGTTACATCGCGGCTAATCTTGGCAATCATGCCTTGCAGTACCTTGCCAGGACCACACTCTGTGAAGTCAGTTGCACCGGCGGCAATCATTGCCTGCACCTCATAGGTCCACTTCACGGGAGCGGTCAACTGAGCGATGAGGTTCTGCTTGATTTCCTCAGGGTTAGTGTGTGCCTTAGCATCCACGTTCTGATAGACTGGGCACTTAGGAGTAGAGAATGTTGTTGCCTCGATGGCTGCCTGCAGTTCGTCCTTGGCAGGTTGCATGAGAGGTGAGTGGAAGGCACCGCCTACAGGGAGGGGTAGGGCGCGCTTGGCACCTGCTGCTTTCAGAGCCTCGCAAGCCTCATTGACAGCCTCTACATTACCTGAAATCACCAACTGACCAGGGTTGTTGTAGTTGGCAGGAACCACGATGTTGCCGGGCTTGGAGATAGAAGCACAAACTTCTTCCACCTTAGCATCGTCAAGACCAATGATGGCAGCCATGGTAGAAGGAGCCGCCTCACAAGCCTTCTGCATGGCTTGGGCACGCTGAGAAACGAGTTTCAGACCATCTTCGAAAGAAAGAGCACCTGCGGCAACAAGAGCAGAGAACTCACCAAGTGAGTGACCGCCCACCATGTCAGCATCGAAGGCATCACCCAGACAGATGGCTGAAATCACAGAGTGGAGGAATACGGCAGGCTGAGTCACCTTCGTCTGCTTCAACTCCTCAGCAGTGCCTTCAAACATAATCTTTGTGATGTCGAAGCCCAGAATCTCGTTGGCTTTGTCAAACAACTCCTTTGCCTTTGGATTAGTGTCGTAGAGGTCTTTGCCCATTCCTGTGAACTGAGCACCCTGACCGGGGAAAACAAATGCTTTCATGTCTTTTTAGTGTTTTTTATTATATTTAATAATGTGTAATATCCATTTGCTCGAATGAGTTATGCAAAAGTACGCATTATTCTTGATTCCACCAAAAAGGAATGGGAAAAAGCATGAAAATGGGTGGCAAACAACCGTTTATCCTTGAGAATAAGGGGGCTTGGAGGCGACTCCTTGCCGTATGGTGCTATTTCGTAATATATGTAAAACTCGTCATAATCGGCTTTGTCATTTTATAGTCAGCCATCGTGTGCAAGGCGTAAGCCTTTCACCGCCACGTCTGTCGTATGGCTGATGGTGCAGACGGTCTCAGCCAAGCGATTAAGATAATGAAAACGCTCGTATGCACTTGCAAAGGCAGGCATATCCTCAGGCCATGGTGCGAGGACAAGAAGCGAACCATAAGCGCAAGCCTCAAAACGGCTGCGCTCGGGCTTCCAATACCTACCTATGGGGTCGGCTTGTACGTGAATCAAACGCAGATTCTCTTTCAAAGCCATGTTCTTTATCCGTTTCTCACATTCAGAGATTCCAGGAGTGACCAGCACATCTCCGCTCTGGGCTGCGGCTATCAGGTGCTGACTCTCTGTTTTCCAAAAATCGGTGTCTTCCGTCGGAATACCCTTGGTGCGGCGGTGGAACATCACTTGGCGCTTCTCTGGCTGACGAAGGAGAAGCATATTGCCGAAGGCGCTGTAGCGCGTGCCACCAATGGTGATGCACAACGCCCGCTGAAACAGATCGGGATATTCGCGCCGCATCATGTAGCGCAGCGGATTATCGCGCAGATAGCGCTTCCAGTTGTCCAGTTGTCCGTCACGCATGAGGATGTGGTCGTTGTAATTGGGTTCAAAGAGAGGAGGACGATGCGCTGAGGATGATGCCGCAGACACAGTGGCATCCAAATTCCACCAAGCGCGACTGACGCCGCCCTTGAAAGCACCAATGATGATGCCCAGGTGCTTGCCTTTGGGCAATGGCTGGTTAATGCGGATGATCAAGTGTAGATGGTCTGGCATGAGACACACCTGCCAGACATCGACCATTGGGTAATAATGATGTATCTTTGGAATCTCGTTGTCGAGAACGACCTGCCCCAGCAGCGATGGCTTGAGCCGTGGCTTTTCGCCACCGGCCTTTGTGGTACCTACAATCTCGCCGAACACAGGCTGTCTGCCAGCAACCACTATGGTCACCTCGTATGTTCCTGGCACTGCGTAGTCATGCCCATACATGCGTCTTGTCTGACACCCCTCATTCATGAATTCTGTGTGATTACTTTGCAATTCTCTATGATTTCCTTGCAAAGGTACTGCTTTTCATCAAGAAAATCTTTTCTTTTGCTTTTCCTACTTCTTTTTTCAGCATCTTTTTAACATAGGATGGCTGATTTCCAGTCCGAATTCAAAGGTGAAGGTTTCATTGGCTCTATCATTGTTACCATCCACCACCCCTGGCCCCGTCCTGTCACTTAATGCTTCTGGTCTCATTGGCTCTATCATTGTTACCATCCACCACCGTGTGCAAGGCGTAAGCCTTTCACCGCCACGTCTGAAGTAAATCGGCAACCGCTTCATTTCTTTTATTCTTTTCCCTCCACAATCTTGATTTCGTCTTCCGTCAAAACAAGTAGGGCATGCAATCCGTCATGGGATTGCACGCCCTTTATGGTTTCTTTTGAAACGAAATGCTGTTTACTTCACCTTCTCGACGATAGCCTTGAATGCCTCTGCGTTGTGTACAGCGAGGTAAGCAAGTGTCTTGCGGTTGAGGTCGATGCCAGCCTTGTGGAGAGCACCGATGAACTGAGAGTAAGACATACCCTCGGCACGAGCGGCAGCGTTGATACGCTGAATCCAGAGAGAACGGAACTCGCGCTTCTTGCGACGACGGTCTGCAAATGCGTAGGTGAGACCCTTCTCATAGGCGTTTTTGGCAACGGTCCAAACGTTCTTGCGAGCGCCGAACTGACCCTTTACGCGCTTCAATATCTTCTTGCGGCGAGCGCGTGATGCAACATGATTTACTGATCTTGGCATAATTTTTTTGCTTTTTGAATGTTAGCGTAGAAAGTGAAATTTTTCCTTTCTCTCTTTTTTCTTTGTGGCTAACGATTCGATTAAACTTTTTGTTGATTACTTACTGAAATTAACGGAGTGCGAGGCAGTCAAGCACCTGCTTACGGTTAGCCTTTACGACAATCGTGCTGTGATCGAGATTTCTCTTCTGCTTCTTCGTCTTCTTCGTCAAAATGTGACTGTGATAAGCGTGCTGACGCTTGATCTTGCCTGTTCCAGTAAGCGTGAAACGCTTCTTTGCAGCGGACTTAGTTTTAATTTTTGGCATTTTTTTGTTTGTTTAATTATTAATAATGTGTGGCAACGCATATACCAGGCGTTACGCACTTCTATTCTTCTTCTTTTGCTGCCAGTTTCTCAGCCAGCCCTGCGAATGGGCTATTGGGGTTGGGACCTTCAGCCTCTTTCTTGGCTTTCGCCTCTGCCTTTGCTGCAGCCTCGGCTGCCTCGTTGTCGCGGCGTTGCTGGCTCTTCTTCGGAGCACCTGCCTTCTTGGGTGCGAGGGTGAGGAACATCTTCTTGCCTTCCAATGATGGCATGCTCTCTACCTTTGCCAGTTCCTCAAGATCGTTCGCGAAACGGAGGAGGAGTACCTCGCCCTGTTCCTTGAACACGATGGAGCGTCCTTTGAAGAACACGTATGCCTTCACTTTGTTGCCATCAGTCAGGAATTCCTGTGCGTGCTTGAGTTTGAAGGCATAGTCGGCATCACCTGTCTGGGGACCAAAACGGATTTCCTTCACTTCGACCTTCACCTGCTTTGCCTTCAGTTCCTTTGCTTTCTTCTTCTGTTGGTAGAGGAACTTGGAGTAGTCGATGAGTCGGCATACCGGAGGTTGCGCATTAGGAGAGATTTCCACGAGATCTACTTCCTGGTCTTCTGCGAGACGTAGTGCTTCACGGGTTGGCATCACGGTAGATTCAATTCCGTCGCCTACAATTCTCACTTCGGGTACACGGATCTGTTCGTTGACCCTGTACTGTTGTTTTTTGTTGTCACCTTTCATTCGGTTGGCTTGTTCCTTCGGTATGTGTTAGTTAAGTTTTATTGTTTTTTTTGAATTCCGGCTGCAAAGGTAGTGCAAATCGGGGAATTGACAAAATTATTTAGAAATTTTCTGTCATTTGACGGACTTCTTCTTGGATTTTCTTGGCAAATTCCTCGATTTTCATCGTTTCTTGCTGCTGAGTGCCTTGTTTTCTGACATTTACGGTGCCGTCGGCAGACTCTTTTTCACCCACCACAAGCATGTAGGGGATGTGCTTGATTTCGTTGTCGCGAATCTTTCTGCCGATCTTCTCGTTGCGGTCGTCCACGATGGTGCGTACGTCCTGTGCGTTCAGCGTGGCAGCCACCTGCTGGGCATAGTTGTTGAACTTCTCAGAGATGGGCAGCACCACCACTTGGTCGGGTGTGAGCCAAAGAGGGAAGTGTCCGGCGGTATGCTCAATGAGCACTGCGATGAAGCGTTCCATCGAGCCGAATGGGGCACGGTGAATCATCACAGGGCGGTGCTTCTGGTTGTCGGCACCTGTATATTCGAGTTGGAAACGCTCTGGCAGGTTGTAATCGACCTGAATGGTACCCAACTGCCAACGGCGACCCAGTGCATCCTTGATCATGAAGTCGAGTTTCGGACCATAGAAGGCTGCTTCGCCCAATTCGGTGCGAGTGTTCAGCCCCTTCTCTGCACAAGCCTCTATGATGGCGTTCTGTGCCTGTTCCCACACCTCGTCAGAGCCAATGTATTTCTCTTTGTCGTCAGGGTCACGGAGTGAAATCTGTGCCTCATACTCCTTGAAGTCGAGTGCCTTGAAGATGATGTTGATGATGTCCATCACGCGCAGGAACTCGTCCTTCACCTGGTCGGGACGGCAGAAGATGTGGGCGTCGTCCTGAGTGAACGAGCGCACACGGGTCAGTCCGTGCAATTCGCCCGACTGCTCATAGCGGTACACTGTGCCGAACTCTGCACAGCGGAAGGGGAGGTCTTTGTAAGAACGTGGCTGCCATGCAAAAATCTCACAGTGGTGAGGGCAGTTCATTGGCTTCAACAGATACTCTTCGCCTTCCTCTGGCGTTTGAATGGGTTGGAAAGAATCCTTGCCGTAGTGGTCATAGTGACCAGAAGTCACATAGAGGTTCTTGCCACCGATGTGTGGAGTGATAACCTCTTGGTAACCATAACGCTTCTGAATTTTACGCAAGAAGTCCTGCAAACGGATACGGACGGCGGTTCCTTTGGGCAGCCACATGGGCAGACCCTTACCCACACGCTCGGAGAACATGAACAATTCCATCTCCTTACCAATCTTGCGGTGGTCGCGTTTCTTAGCTTCTTCTAAGGCAACCAGATATTCGTCGAGCATCTTTTTCTTGGGAAAGGAGATGCCGTAGATACGGGTCATCATGGGGCGCTTTTCGTCGCCACGCCAGTAGGCAGCAGCCAACGAGAGCAGTTTGAAAGCCTTGATGGGGGCGGTCGTCATCAAGTGAGGACCTTTACAGAGGTCGATGTAGTTGCCCTGCGTGTAAGTAGTAATCTTGCCATCCTCCAACTCGGCAATCAACTCGTTCTTATAACTTTGACCCTTCGACGCGAAGAGTTCCATCACATCCTTCTTCGAGATGTCCTTGCGCACCAGCGCCTCCTTCTTCTGCTGCAATTCCTGCATCTTCTTCTCAATCTTGGGGAAGTCGCTGTCGCTCAACTTCACGCCCTCAGGTGGCATCACGTCGTAGTAGAAGCCGTTCTCGATGGCAGGACCGATGCCGAACTGTGTGCCGGGCCACAACTCTTCAATCGCCTCAGCCATGAGGTGAGCCGAGGTGTGCCAGAAAGCATGCTTGCCCTCAGCATCCTCAAACTTGTACAGTGCAATCGTTGCGTCCTCGTTGATGGGGCGGTTCAACTCTGTCGTCTCGCCGTTCACACCACAGGCAATCACGTCCTGTGCCAGTCTCTGGCTGATGCTCTCGGCAATCTCTAAACCCGTCACGCCAGCCTCATACTCGCGCACGGAATTGTCAGGAAAAGTAATCTTTATCATTGTTGGTATGTGTTATTGTTTCTTCACTCAAATGCACGACACTGAAGGTGCCGCGCGCTTAAAATCTTGCAAATTTAGCACTAAAAATCCGTTTGTCAGCAAACTTTCTCCAAAAATCATCCGTAATTCTCACTTTTTCAAGCCGAACACCGTCAATTTGCCTCGCCCTCTTCTGGATTTTCGTTGATAACATCCATGTCCACGAACTCCATCTTGCCCAAGACTTCCTTGAACTCCTTGTGCGGATAGAACTGCACCTTAACTTTATACACGCTTTGACTGTTCAACTCCTCGGGAGTCTCCGCACAATGTGCGTTAAACGTCGGCTTGAGGGTGCCGATGCCCTCAATCTGCACACTGTGCCCCAGCATCAAATAACTCCGCAGACGGTTCGACATCGCGCTTGCGATGCCCTTCACCTGTGCCTCCGACACGCCCTGCGCTGTCACGCACTCTTTCACAAAATCCTCAAACTTGATAGGTTCGTAACTGAACTGCTCCATCACCCATGCCTCATGCATGGTGCCGTCTGGCTTGAGAATCTTCTTTCTCCTTTTTCTGTATGGTATAGACATACTATAATTATATAATGTGTTTATATGGTTAAACATTCTGATTTGTGCTACAAAGTTACGAACAATATTTCACATGTGCAACACATAAACGCAGCTTCCCTCGTTTTTGTGCCTCAAAACCGACGTGCCCCACGTCGGTTGACCGATGTGCCCCATGTCGGTTGACCGACGTGGGGCACGTCGATTTAGGGGTTGTGAAAGAGGGGGAGGATAGAGTGGGGAATGAGGGCACTTTTCCATTACGCGAATAAAGGATTTCTGCCTATAAGTTTGCTATTTCTACGAATAGATGTTAAAAAGCGCCCCATCTCGCAACTTTTAGATTTCTAAGTTTTGCGAGATTGGAGCGTTTAGTGTTACTTTGCACCAGCAAATCACTAAAAAAGCAAAGATTCTATGAAAAAGAAAGACAACACGCTTACAAAGGTGGAGTTTCAGGTGATGAGTATCCTTTGAGACATCAACCATTCAGCCTGCGCTTGGGACATCATTGAGCGATGGGACCACTCCCGTACCGCCAGATGTGCGCGAGAAAGCGACTCCTACTGCTGTTTACATATAGCCATTTTCTTGAATAGTTCAGATACGGGCTACAATCTTTTAGTACTCGATACGAAGGGAGACCTTTGGCTGCCGAAGGAGTGGCCGATTATGAAAAGTTGGAAGAACGGCAAAGTGGTTTACCGTGAGAAAAGGAATGCTGAAGATTCACGGAAATTGGGTGGTTTGGGATGGACTTCGATATCGCATGGATATAAGCCGTGGACAGAATTGGAGAAGCCTCAGAAGACGGACAAAAAGAAAAGCGTGCAATCACTTTAAAAATAAGACGTGTGAAACCTTGCAGTTTCACACGTCTTATTTTTTCTTGACGCTTTGGTCTTTTTTGACATTTTGGTTTTTCTTGATGATGTTGTAGGCTTGGTAGATGCCAAGTTCACCTGCTTGGGAGAGGTCGGGGATGGCGTGAGGGGTGTCGTCGAGCAAGAGGTGAAGGATGCCTCGGTTGAAATAGGCTTCGGCGAAGTGGTCGTTTTGTTCGATGACACGGGTGAAGCCTTCGATGGCTTCGTTGATGTTGCCTGCCTGTGCCTGTTGGAAAGCTTGTTCGAAGGTGTGGAGCATTTCTTCCTTGCCCGCTTCTCTGTAGAGTTTGTAGGTGTTTTCGCTGGGGAGCATGAGTTTGGCTTCCTGTTCGCGGTTCTGCACTTTTCCTCTATATTCGCTTTCATATTCGGGCACTTGTTCTTGGGTGTCTTCTTCGACGAGTTTCTGGTAGTCGTCAAGATTGATCTGTGACTTCTTTCGAGTCTTGTTCTTCTGTCGGGAAGTCGGAGTAGAGTAGCCGTAGCGGTGGGCAATCTGTTCTTTGAGCACATGTTCTTCGTCGCGGTTGGCTCCTGCATTGTCACCAATCATGCGGCGGGCAGCGGCACGGCGTTCGTAGCCATAAAGGAATTTAGGATATTCGTTGATGACGGTGGTGTAGTCGCGGATGGCTCCACGGTAGTCACCGATATTCTCCAGCAGAGTGGCTCGGTTGAAGGTCGCCATCATGTCGTCTGGGTCGATGGAAAGGATGAAGTTGAAGTCTTCGATGGCAAGGTTGTCTTCTCCCACATTGGCACGCAGAAGCCCTCGGTTGTAGTGCCCGATGAAATTCTTGGGCTCAAGGTCAAGGGCACGGTCATAGTCAGCCATCGCATCGCGATAGTGGTTGAGGTGGTAGTGGCAGAGGGCACGGTTGATGAGTGTGTTAGCCTGTTTGGGGTTGAGACGGAGAGATTCGTCAAAGTGCTGGATGGCTTCGTTGTATTGCTCATGGCTCATCAGAATGTTGGCTTTAGCTGTATGGGCACCTATGTTGTATTTGTCCGCCTCGATGGCTTTGTCAATGTAAGTCTCAGCTGCAGCTGTGTCATTTCTTTGGAGAAAGACTTGCGCTTTGAGAGTGTATCCGTCGGCTTGTTTTGCCCATCGGCGGATGATAATGTCGGTAATGCTGTCTGCCTGGTCGAGGCTGTCGGTCTCGATGTAGCAGAGAGCGAGGTTGTGCCAAAGGGAACGGTTTTCGGGCAACATGTCAGTAACGGTCCTGTAGTCTCGGATAGCATCAGGAAAACGGTTCATGTTGATGTAGGCAAGCCCTCGCAATTCGTAGGTGTTTGGGAAATAAGGGTTGCGCTGGATGGCTTGGGTACAGTCGAGTGCGGCACCGGAGTAATCATCAAGGTAGAACTTTGCCACGCCCCGGTAGAAATAGGGCTCATAGAGGTGAGGTTTGTAGTTGATGACAAGGTTGAAGTAACTGATGGAGAGCACATAATCATCGTACGCAAGGGCATTGCGACCAATGTTCATCATGCGGTCGGTGTTGATTTGGGCATGGGAGATGCCTGCCAACCCCCAAAGTGGGAGGGCTATCACAGCAACACGGATGAACGTGACGATGGGTGATATGCCATGCAGTTTCTTCATGCAAATATCTGGAATGTATGATGGAAGATGGATGATGAGTCTCTCAACTCGCAACTGTCAACTCTCAACTATCAACTCTCAACTGTCAACTCTCAACTGTCAACTCTCAACTGTCAACTCTCAACTACCCTCTATTAGGTTTGCACTTGTAGTGGGCAGAGAACTTACCTTTGGTCATGGCGATGAGTTTAGACTTAATCATCTGCTTACGGAAGGGGGACAGATGGTCAACGAACATTTTGCCGTCGAGGTGGTCGTATTCATGTTGGAACACACGTGCTTCGAAGCCTTCGAGCCAACGTTCCTGCTCGTCGCCGTTCTCATCGAAGTAGTTCACCAATACTTTGGCAGGACGCTTCACACTCTCGTTGATGCCAGGGATGGAAAGGCATCCTTCTGACATGGAGACGTTCTCTTCGCTCTCCTCAATGATTTCGGGGTTGATGAACGTGTGGCGGTAGCCTTTGTACTGTGGCTCATCGTCAGAGATGACATCAAGGTCGATGATGAAGAGGCGGATAGGCAGTCCCACTTGTGGAGCAGCGAGTCCGACGCCTTCAGAGCGTTCGAGGGTCTCAAACATGTTGACGATGAGTTCTTGTAGGTTGGGATAGGCGTTGAAGTCTATCTCTTCGGCAGTCTTGCGGAGCATTGGCTGACCGAATATGTACATGGGAAGAACCATTTTTTATTTATTTACAATTTTATAATTTACTATGTACAATTTATTTATCTATCTGATGCTTTGCAGGTAGTCCTCGAGGATGATGGTGGCGCTGATTTTATCAACGAGAGCCTTGTTCTGTCGGGCTTTCTTTCCGATGCCGCTTTGTAGCATGGCTTGGTGGGCCAGTACAGAGGTGAAACGCTCATCGTAGTAGGTGATTTCCTTGTCGGGAAAGAGACGCTTCAACCGATTGAAGAATGGTTCGATGCGCTTCATGTTCTCGCTGTTCTCACCATTCATCTGAGTGGGCTTGCCCACAACAATGGTAGATACATCCTCACTTGCCACATAGTCAACGATGAACTTTTCAAGTTCCTTCGTCTCGACGGTGGCAAGTCCGTTGGCTATCATCTGCAGGGTGTCTGTCACAGCGATGCCTGTGCGTTTCTGTCCATAATCAATAGCGAGTATTCTTGACATCTTATTTTATTTACAATTTTGCAATGTACAATGTACAATTATCTTAGTACCATTGGATGGAACTTGAATAACTTGACTTCTTGTCGTACTTGAGGGCATCGGTGAGGGTGCTGGCATTGGCGCGCAGGGAGATGTGGTAACTGGTGTAAACGCCAAACACGAGTCCGCAGGATATGTTGAAACAGTGCATGTCGCGAGAGATGTTGACGGTGGTCATGGAAATCTTCTTTGTGGTGAAGTCCCATCCCGAGGCGAAGTTGCAGTTCCAGTTGCTTGCCAGTTTCAGGTTGCCTGAGAAGTTGAGGTTTTGAGTGAAAGAGTAGGGATAACGCATGGTCTTGACATTGATGTCCTTGCTGCGGTCTTCGTACATGGTGAGTCCGTAGGAGATGGAGAATGCCCAAGGCATTTGGAACTTCATATAACCATCGGCATCTAAGTCGTCGGAGGAGTCACTTTTTGTATTGCTCCGTTTATTGGGGTTGTCGATGTTTGTTTCCAAATCGTCTGCGTCATCGCTTTCCTCATCGGTGTCAACATTGTCAATCTCTTCGTCATTGTCTTTGCCTCGTCCGAACAGTTTCCTGATTTTCTCCTTGATTTGCCTAAAGGACTGATTGTTGAAAGTGTAAGAGAGGTTCTTTGACAGGCCTTGGAAACGTCCCCAACGACCATACGACCATTCGGTGCGGTCGCCTACTACAACGTTGCCGTTCTTGTCGAACTCATAAGCATAGGTCATGAAGACGGCGCTCATGTTGAAGGTGGTCTTTCCCCATTTTAGGCGCAGACGGGTGGAGAGGTTTGACCATGGTTGTCGCTCGGCTGCCATGTTGTAGGAAAGAGAGGCCCCGAGTTCGTCGATGATGCTGATTTTCTTGAGAGAGTCATTGCGTGCCTTGATTTTTGCCTCCACATTGTTGGAGATGCTAAAACTGATGGCTCCAGTCTTTCCTGTTGCAGGTGTGCCATAGAGGGAACCTGCGTAGGGAGAATAGGGCACTTGGGTCACGTTGCCTTCCTCGTCTGTTCGAGTGTAAGTTTTCCAATACCCCCATCGACTGTCACCAAAGTCGGGAGCGTAACTGAAACTGATGGATGGCGTGATGACATGACGCACCATTTGCAGTTTTTCTCCAAACACTTTGGGATTAGGTTTGTAGGTACCATATAATTTTGTGTTGGCACTCAGTGAGAGATTGTAGTCGAACACGCGATTGAAGCCATAGATGGTGTCGCGCACCACTTTGTTGTTGCCTTCGTCCCAACTCTGGATGACCTTGTTGGTGTACCACCGTTCGGTATAGTTGAGCATCGGGGTAATGTTGATGTATTTGAGAATATTGAAAGAGGCTGAAATTGGGATGTTGTGTTTCATGCCGTTCTTCCAGTCCTTGACAAGTGAAGAATGAAGAAGTTTGTCCTCTTTCGTGCTGATGGAGTTGGACAGTGTACCTGTGTATTTCAGACTGATTTTCTCATACCAACGCTCTTTGCCTACTGATGCTTTCCGTTTGAATGGATAGACTGTTGACAATGACCATGACATTGAGGGAAGGAGAAGGGCGAGGGTGGAGTCGCGCATGTTCTGTGAGATATTGGCCGATGTGGACAAGGAGAGTCCTATCTTCCTGAAATTGTGCGAATAACTGATGGAGGATGTACGGGTGCTCTGTGAGTAAGAGATGGGATTGTAGAGCGAGGTGAGGTTGTTCTTTTCGTAGGATTGTGTGGCGAAGTTCACGCTGGCAGAGAACGAACTATTGGGAGATGCTTTGGGGTCGGTGCGGTGGCTCCACTGTATCTTGAAGTTCTTCTGAACGCTATAGTCAGGCATGTTCTTCTCGCCATCCTTGGTTACCTGGTAGTTGAAGTAGAAGTTGCCGCCATATTTGTAACGCTTTTTGTAGGTGGTTTGTGCTCCAATGCCCCATGAACCCTTTGTGAAGATTTCGCCTGTCACTTTCAAGTCCATGTAGTCACTGATGGCAAAATAGTAACCACCATCGCGCAGATAGAATCCTCGAGTGAACTCGTCGCCATAGGTGGGCATGATGAAACCGCTGGAATAGGTGCTGGTGATGGGGAAGTAGGCGAAAGGAATGGCAAGGGGAAGTGGCACATCTTCCACCACTAACCATGCCGGACCGGAAAAGACGTTCTTGCCGGGACGAACTTTCATGCGCGACATTCGGATGTAGAAATGCGGATGTTCTTCGTCGCAGGTGGTGTAGGTGCCTCTTCTTGCATAATAGACTCCATCTTCGCTTTTCTTAGACTCTTCAGACGTGATGAACCCTTCTTCTTGAGTCGTGTAAAGGTTGGTGATGAATCCTTTCTTTGTCTTGAAGTTGTAGGATATGGTTTGGGTCTTGTATTCATCGCTGCCTTCCTTGAAGACGGGTTTGCCAAACATGTTGCCAAGAGAATCAAGCCCATAGGTGGCATGTACGATGGAACTGTCCATGTTCATGCGAATGTTTTCAGACGTGAGGTCGATGTTCTGATACTTCACATCTGCATTGCCGTAAAGGTGTGCGTTTTTAGTGTCCATGAAGAATGTCATGGAGTCGGTGGCTGTATAGACAACAGGAGCATCGAGTGCGCTCTTCTTTTGTGATTTGCGGATGGAGTCTTCTGCTGCTGCCACGGAGTCGTTCCACTGGATGGCTTTGGGTTTGTTGGACTCAATGCCGTGCTCACGGTCGAAACGTGCTTTGAGAGAATCTAGATTGAGAAGCAAAGAGTCTGATTCTGATAGGGTTGTACTGCTATTGAAACTATCGATGGTAACCTTCATTGTGTCAACTTCTTGGTTGCCATTAAACGTATCTAACCCGGCGCTATCAACAGCATGCTGACCGACAAACCTGTAAGGCTTGCCGACCAATGGTATGTTGAGAGCCGTCGTAGAGAGTACGGTAATGAGTACGAAGAAAAACGCTATGAACCTTTGACTTCTCATAAAACGAGGGCAAAGGTACGACTTTTTCGGGAAATAACAGGTATATTTATTTTAATAAATACTAATTTGCCCGAACCTTTTAGACCATTTAACGAATCGTTCCACTCCTTCATTGCCAAATTTGGAAAGTGAACGGATGGCTTGTTCTACTGTTTTTTCGGTATCGAGTTTGGTTTTTGAAAAGAATTTGTCGGCGTAGCAGATGATTTGTTCCTCTATGGTTTCAGGCAGTAAGTCGCGGTGAGGAACGGGAAGATTTTGCTGCTTTATTTCTTGGAGAGAAAGCCCTGCACCAGTATGTCGTTCGCACACTCTGGCATGGCGTGGGAATCCCTCTGCACGAAGCAGTTCTGCACCGATGGTGCCATGACAGATATATGGTTCGGTACCAAAGCATTGGATGCCGGCTGCGTCACAACGGAAAATGCCGATGTCGTGGAGCATGGCGGCTTCTTCTACAAATGGACGGTCTGCATTCAGTTCGGGGTGCTGGTCAACAATGGCGAGTGCCTTGTCTGCCACACTGCGACTATGCACCATGAGAATGTGTTTCAGTTCGTTCTCCTCGGGGTAGTATTTATCGATGATGGCTTGGTAGTTCATAGATAAAAATCTTGGGTGAGTTCTTTGTATTCAGTTGTTCGCTGCCTGTTTGTATCGTAGAGTGTCAGCGTGAGATTTTCTGTCGGTTGAATGGATGTGCTAAATTCCAGCATGGCACGATTGAAGGGTTTACGTTCAGTGGAACGAATGTTGGTCCGTCGTGTCAGATAGAGTCTATTTCCCACACAAATGCTAATGAAATCGTTGGCGCTTTGAAAGGGGATAATGACACAAAAGAAACCGTCATCTGTCATCAATTCCGCAGCGTTGGAAATCAATTTTTCAAAGGGAAGAGAAGAAGTGTGACGAGCGGCATCTCTTGCTTTGTTTCCTCCTAAAGTGTCTTCTGTATAAAATGGTGGATTTGAAACGATTAAATCGAATTTGTTTGAGTAGTAGCTTAGAATGGAAAAATCCGATTCTTTGATATTGATTCGAGTACGGAAAATGGAGTTTTCGATATTCTCTTTTGCTTGTTCAATGGAAGATGCGTCGATGTCTATTCCATCTATCATGGCATTGGGAAATCGTTGTGCCATCATGAGGGCAATCAGTCCAGTTCCTGTACCAACATCTAACACCCTTGGGCGAGAAGAAATCGCCTTGTTCTCTGGAAGTCTTGCCCATGCTCCAAGCAATACACCATCCGTCCCGACTTTCATTGCTGAACGGTCGTGGCGGATGGTGAACTGTTTGAAACGAAAATCGGGTGTGGACAATTTGTATAGTTTAGAGTTGAGGGTTTAGAGTTTAGAGTTTAGAGAGGCAAGTGGTTAGAACTGGAAATAGTTCTTGGCATTGTTGTAGGCAATATCCTCAATCATCTGATTGACACGCTGTTCCTCATAACCTACGTATGGCACTTCGCCATTCTCGATGTCGGTGGCAACGAGGTTGCAGAGAATGCGACGGAAGTATTCGTGACGAGGGTAGGAGAGGAACGAACGAGAGTCGGTGAGCATACCTACAAATCGGCTCAACAGACCGAGCAGTGAAAGCGCATTCATCTGTTTGGTCATGCCGTCCTTCTGGTCGAGGAACCACCAACCTGAGCCCCATTGTATCTTGCCAGGAATGGTGCCGTCCTGGAAGTTGCCCAGCATGGTGGCAAGCACTTCGTTGGCACAGGGGTTAAGATTGTAGAGGATGGTCTTTGCCAGTTTGCCTTCTGAATTCAAACGGTCAAGGAATTTTGAACAATTCTTGGCGGTGTTAAATTCACCGATGGAGTCAAAACCAGTGTCAGGACCGATCAGTTTGAACATCTTTGAGTTGTTGTCGCGGATGGCGCCATAGTGGAACTGTTGTGCCCAACCTGCTTCAGCGTCTTGCACACCGAAAATGTGCATCATGGCAGACTTGAACTTCAGTATCTCTTCTTTGCTGAGTTCTTTGCCGCTGTACACTTTGTTGAAGATGGCTTTAATCTCTTCGTCGGTATAGTCCTCTGCATAGAACTCTTCAATGCCGTGATCGGAGAGTTTGCATCCCATTGAGGCAAAGAAGTCGTGACGTGCTTGAATGGCATCGATATAGTCGTTGAAGCCGTTGATGGATTTTCCGCTCACTTCTGAAAGTTTATCCACGTATGCCTTGAAGTTGGCTGGAACTTCCACTGCCATTGCCTTGTCTGGACGCCAAGTGGGAAGCATCTTGGTCTCCATGGTGGGATCAGCAGCCACCTGCTTGTGGTATTCCAAAGAATCGACAGGGTCGTCGGTGGTGCAGACCACCTTCACGTTGTAGTGCTTCATCAAGCCACGTGGCGTGAATTTGGGGTCGTTCTTGATTTGTTCGTTGCACTCTTCGAAAATCTCGCGGGCATTCTCGGGATTCAGGGTCTTGTTGATGCCGAAAGCGGTCTTGAGTTCTAGATGTGTCCAGTGGTAGAGTGGGTTGCGGAAAGTGTAAGGAACGGTCTCAGCCCACTTCTCGAATTTTTCCCAGTCGGAGGTGTCCTTTCCTGTGCAGAAACGCTCTGCCACACCATTGCTGCGCATGGCTCTCCACTTGTAGTGGTCACCGCCCAGCCAAATCTGTGTGATGGAATCAAAACGCTTGTTTTCAGCCACTTGTTGAGGAACAAGATGGCAATGATAGTCAATAATCGGCATCTTTGCCGCATGTTCGTGATATAACTTCTGTGCTGTTTCACTTTGCAACAAGAAGTTCTCGTCCATAAAAGGTTTCATGAGATTAAAGATTTTGATTGAATGTTTTTGTTTTTGCAAATGTAGTGATTATTTTTTCTTCTCACAAGAAATCTTGTGAAAACCTTCTGAAACGGGTTTTATCTACCTGATTTTTTCTGTGAACCTCCCTTTTTAGAAATCGTACCCCAGGGGTACGATTGGGAAAAGATGCTTGATACAACAGGGGTGAAAAAATGTTGGAGGTGTCTCATTTCACAATGAGGCACCTCCATTTTCCTTTTTTAGGTACTAGTTTCTAAGGTAAAAAGATTGTTTTCAGGATAACAATGGCAAAGTTAGGGGTAATTTTTGAATAAACAAGTTTTAGTAAATGTGTTTTTTAACATAAATCGCGTTTTTTCTTCATTTTTATGGGGGAACATGCTTGAAACAAGGAAAATCTTTTGTAATTTTGCAGCCAATATTGGAGTGGATGACACATCTTTTATATATTATTAGGATAAATAAGATATGGAAGGAACGAAATTCACCAGAATTCATTCAAGAACACGATAAATAGAAACAAGTTGACATGAGTGTAGAAAACACAGAAGAACTCAAGACGGAAGAGAGCAAAAAGGAGTCTCTCAACTTTATTGAAGAACAGTTGGTGAAGGATTTGGCCGAAGGTAAGAACGGAGGGCGGATGCAGACACGTTTTCCTCCCGAGCCTAATGGCTATCTGCATATAGGACATGCCAAGGCGATAGCACTTGACTTTGGTATGGCTCAGAAATATGGTGGCGTGTGCAACCTTCGCATGGACGATACAAACCCGCAGAAGGAAGATACAGAGTATGTTGAGGCAATCAAGCGAGACATTGAGTGGCTGGGCTTCAAATGGGGCAACATCTATTATGCCAGTGATTATTTCCAGCAGTTGTGGGATTTTGCTGTTGCGCTGATTAAGCAAGGAAGGGCCTACATCGATGAGCAGACGGCAGAACAGATTGCTGAGCAGAAAGGAACTCCAACACAGGCAGGAACAAACTCGCCGTATCGTGACCGTCCTGCAGAGGAGAGCCTTCGTCTTTTTGAGGAGATGAATTCGGGCAAGATGGAAACGGGCAAGATGGTGTTGCGCGCCAAGATTGACATGGCAAGTCCTAACATGCACTTCCGTGACCCCATCCTCTATCGCGTGCTGAATATGCCGCATTGGCGTACAGGCAACAAGTGGAACGCGTATCCCATGTATGACTTTACGCACGGACAGTGTGACTATTGGGAGGGCGTGACCCATTCATGGTGTACACTGGAGTTTGTGAGCCACCGTCCCTTGTACGACCTCTTTGTTGATTGGGCGAAAGAAGTGGATGGCACGGACAATCCGATTGATGACAACCGTCCACGTCAGACTGAATTTAATAAACTGAACCTCACCCATATCTTGTTATCCAAACGTAATCTTCTGATATTGGTGCAGGAGAAAGTGGTGAATGGATGGGATGACCCACGTATGCCCACTATCTGCGGTTTCCGTCGTCGTGGTTATAGTCCGGAAGGTATCCTTTCCTTTATCAATAAGATTGGCTATACGAAATTTGATGCACTCAATCAAATGTCGCTGTTTGAGTCGGCAGTACGTGATGACCTCAACAAACGGGCACAACGTGTCAGTGCTGTCATCAATCCAGTCAAGTTGGTCATCACCAACTTCCCTGAAGGTGAGACTGAAACATATACAGCCATCAACAATCCAGAGAATGAAGCGGATGGTACACACGAAATCGTGTTCAGCCGTGAGTTGTGGATAGAACGTGAGGACTTTATGGAGGATGCTCCGAAGAAGTTCTTCCGTCTTGGTCCAGGCAAGCAGGTGCGTCTGAAAAATTCATACATCATTCAATGCCCGGAAAGCATTGAAGACTGTGTGGTGAAGGATGCCGACGGTAACATTGTGGAGATTCATGCAGAGTTGATTCCTGAGACCAAGACTGGGCAGGCGCATAGCGATATGAAGATAAAGGGAAAGACAATCCATTGGGTGAGTTGCAACCATTGCCTTGAGGCAGAGGTGCGCAATTATGACCGTCTGTGGATGGTGGAGAATCCGCGCGATGAAGTGGCTGCCTATTCAAAAGAGCATGGTGATGTGCGTGGTATTGAGGCGATGCGTCCATTCCTCAATCCCAATAGCCTTGAAATCAAGAAGGCATACGTGGAGGAGTGGCTTGCCACCCGCAAACCAATGGACTATCTTCAGTTCCAGCGCATAGGCTACTACAATGTTGACCCAGACTCTACACCTGAACATTTAGTGTTCAATCGCACGGTCGGTTTGACTGATGCGTGGAAAAAAATCAACAAATAGGTTTCATGGCTAAAGATTACTTTCAATCAAGGGAGTTTAAGGATCTGCTGAAGTCATACGAGGACCAGCAGGCGGCAGGAGAAGGTATCTATCTGGACGCAGACGACTTTGCCGACATCGCTGATTATTATCTCAGTATGGACAAGCCTTCCTCCTCGATGGAAACGCTTGCTACGGGACTATCGCTACACCCCAACGACGAGGTGTTGTTGATTGTGTTGAGTGCTGCCTACATCTACCAGCGTCAATATGACAAGGCTGAAGAAGTGTTGGGCAAACTGGATAGCGGAAACTCTGACGTGAAGTATCAGCTGGCGCAGTTGGAATACGCCAAGTACGGTCGCGTGAAACAGGCTGAGAAGATTTGGCGTGAGTGGATGAAACTCGAAAATGGGATGGAACCGTCAGAATCGCAGCGGCGTGAATGCTACATACATATTATATCGTCATTAATCGAATTGCGCGGAAACGGAAAGACGGACAAAATCTATGATGTGGAAGCCGTTCGACGATGGGTGCAGGAATACATCGACACTTTTCAGCCATTGGGCCGGTATGATGAAGATGTTCAATTGGCAGACATCTGTCGAGATAATGACTTGGCAGACTTGATGTGTGACGTGCTCACTCAGGTGTTGGAAGAACAGCCTTATCTTCCGAAGGGTTGGTCAAATCTTGCACTGGCACAGTTTCTGCTGCAACACTATGAGCAGGCGATTGAGGCCTGTGATTTTGCTTTGGCTATCGACTCAGATGATCTTGAGGCTTTGCTGACTAAAGCGCATTCGTATCATTCGATGGGGGAAAAGAGTACTGCAAAACCTATATTCAAGGAGTATCTTGATAAGGGAGGTGAGGCTGTGCAAATTATCCCTTATGCAGATGCTTTGTTTCACGATGGAGAGAAAGACGAGGCTCTCTCTGAATTGGACAGATTGTCAAACTATTTTGAGAATAAGAAGGCTCAAGCCGTAGCCAGATGGCAAAAGGCACAGCTGACCCGCTCCTCAGATGTGGAAAATAGAAAATCGGAACAAGCCCTTTATGATGATTTCATTGACCTCTACAGGAGAATCCTGACTGACATCAGTGACCTCTATCATCATAATGGATATTATGAGGAAAGTATCGTTGTCAATAATCGGTTGACAGAAGTGAATCAGCATGATTCGGAGGCGTATTTCATGTTAGGTATCAACAACTTGGCTTTGTCTCGCTATGAGGAGGCTTCCCGTAATTTTGCTTTTGCTTTGCAATGGGCCGAAGATCAGGTGATGATGGGCGTTGACATTGCGCTCACTTTCGTGTTGAACAACTTCGACGATTTCGCATTGGAAGTGTTGGAGGCTGTCAGTCAGATTGCTTCCAGCAGCAAAAGTCCATTTGTGAAGAACATTCCAGCGGCAAAGTCGCTCACCCACCTGAAAATGGGGCATAAGGATTTGTTTCTCCAGAATTTCAAGGTGGCATGCAGGGAAACTCCTGATTTGGTACGGAAGGTATATGAAGCTTATTTCCCCAGCAATCTTCTCGTCAGCCAATGGAGCGATTATGCAACGAAGAACATAGACAAATTGATGAAGAACTTCAAGGGTGAGAATATGCATCTTAATGATTTCTCGTGAAGATTATAAACATTATAAATATATGATACACAACACATTTAAAGGATTAGGCATTGCACTAGTCACTCCTTTTACAAAAGAAGGGCTGGTTGATTTCACCGCTCTCCGCCGATTGCTTGACTATCAACTTTCAAACGGCATAGATTTCATATGCCTGTTAGGCACTACAGCCGAGACTCCGACACTTTCAGCCGAGGAGCGTCAGCAGGTGAAAGACCTTGTGGTTGAGAAAGTGAATGGACAAGTGCCTATCCTCATGGGATGCGGAGGCAACAACACCGCAGCCGTCGTGGAGCAAATACAGACTGGCGACTTCAAGGGCATTGAGGGCATTCTCAGCGTTTGTCCTTACTACAACAAACCTTCACAAGAGGGACTCTATCAGCACTTTAAAGCTATTGCCGCCGCTGCTGCAACACGCAATCTCTCCGTGGTGCTTTACAATGTACCAGGTCGTGTGGGTGTTAACATGACTGCTGAAACCACGCTTCGTCTTGCCAACGAGTGTGAGAACATTGTGGCAATTAAGGAGGCATCTGGCAACTTCACACAGATAGATGACATCATCAAGAACAAACCTAAGAACTTCGATGTTATTTCTGGAGATGATGGCATCACATTCCCTCTTATCACCTTGGGGGCTGTAGGCGTCATTTCCGTCATTGGCAATGCTCTGCCCAAGGAGTTCAGCCGAATGGTGCGTCTTGCTCTTAATGGCGACTACCAGAATGCCCTCACTATTCATCACAAGTTCACTGAGTTGTTCAAACTCCTCTTTGTCGATGGTAACCCTGCTGGCGTCAAGGCGATGCTCAATGCAATGGGACTTATTGAGAATGAACTTCGTCTTCCTCTCGTTCCTTCTCGTATTTCCACAATGGAGAAAATTTCTGCTATCGTAAAGGATTTGAACATTAAGTGCTGATAAATAAAAGAACTAAAAAGTCCGAAAGAATAAAAGGAACGGCATCCGTCATTTTTGTTTGTAATGACGGATGCCGTTTTTTATCTGCATTTGGGACAGTGCCCCTTGACGATGTATTCCACTTCATGTGTCTCAAAACCTTCGGGTAGGGTGACGAGGGGAATCGTGTGGTCTTCGAGACAATAGGTGCGACCGCAACGGGTGCAGGCAAAGTGAACGTGGTTGAGATGATGGCTGCTTTCACAGCGGCACACGCAGTATTTCTCGATGCCTGAACCGTCGTCTATCTGGTGAAGGATGTCATGTTCGGTAAAAAGTCGAAGTGCACGGAAGATGCTGGAGCGATCCATCTCGGGCAGCCATTCTTCCACGTCTGCCAGCGAGAAGGCTTCGGAGCGATGGCACACCGCTCGATAGACAAGGATGCGAACGGCTGTTGGCCGTATGCCGTGTTGGTTGAGAACTTCAGTCTCTATCTGCTGATTCATCATACGTTATTTTTCAAAGTGTTGGTAGTCTTTAACAGTCTTCCAAGCTCCTCCCCAGCGGAAACCATGTTGAATGAAAAGGCGGTAGCATAGGTCTTTCGTGTCGATGATGGGCACTTTCACATTGCGGAGGTTGGCTCTGTTATAGGCATAAGGCTTACCTGTAGCGGGTTCCACTTTACCATTGTTGAGGTGAATGTAGGGATTGTAGAGTGGGTTGATGTCAATGGCAAGTCCTTGCGAATGTTTGGAGAGTTTGGTGGTTCCTGACACAACACGGAAATTGAAGCATGAAGTGTTATTGGCACGCATGGAAGTTTCATCGTCTGCATTGTAGTCATCAATGAGGGTGATGCGTTCAATCTTGTACCCCGCCTCATAAAGTTTTCGGAAGATGTCAAGGAGGTCGTTAGCAATGGATTGATTGCAGACGATTTCGCCGAGTTGCGTTTTACCCTCGGTGTTGCGGTGGAGCATACGGAGATAACGCAGCGAAGCGCGTGGCATGGTGCAGTTCTGCTTAAAAGATTTCCCTTGCATACGGGCAAAAATGGCATCGTTGATGGGGTAGGCTTTGAAACAGGAATCAAGGCTGTATGCCTTCACAGCCTCGTCGCTCACAACCGCGGCAGGTGTCCATTCGTGAAGTATTTTTTGTTCATCGGGAGTGGCGAAGGAACTGAGGAGTGTAAAGATAAGTGTGAAGTATATAATGTTCATTTTGACCCTTTTTATGTATTCATGGGGCAAATTTACGGAAAAAGAGCGATTTTACACAAGTGCTTATGGAAATATATGGATTTTTTTTCTTAAATTTGTCCCGAAATATGTATAAAATTGTAATGGTATGGAAAATAAAATTCAAGAACTGACTGAGAAACTCCTGAAGGACGGAGTGGAGAAGGGCAATGCCGAGGCTGAAAAAATCATTGCAGCCGCCAATGAGAAGGCTGCTCAGATTGTGGCTGATGCCAAAGCACAGGCTGAAGAGATTGCTGCTGCTGCCCGGAAGAATACGCAGAGCATGGAGGAGAACATGAAGAGTGAAATCAAGATGTATGCCGCTCAAGCCTTGAATGCCCTGAAGAGTGAGATTGCCAACGTGGTGGGCGATAAGGTGGTGAAGGAATCCACCGCAGACATCACAGGCAACAAGGATTTCATGAATGAGTTCGTCCTGAAACTGGCTGAAAAGTGGGGTGCGCAAGAGGACATCATCATCAGCACAGAGGATGCAGCAGGCTTGAAGGCTTTATTTGCAAAGAAGGCAAAGGCTTTGCTTGACAAGGGAGTGACCATCGAGGAGGTGAACGGCAAGAAAACGTTGTTCACGATACAGCCTGCTGATGGCGCTTACAAAGTGAACTTTGGCGAAGCAGAGTTTGAAGAATACTTCAAGAATTTCTTGCGTCCGCAATTGGTGGAAATGATATTCTAAGTTATGGGAAATTACTATTGTTTAATGGCTGGCTTGCCCGACATCACGCTGGAGAATACGAAGCAGGGGGTGAGCATGCCCGACTTGAGGGAAGAACTGGAGGCGGTCTTGTCTGAGAAGGACAAGAAGGTGCTCTATTATTTCTTTCTTCAGAAGGACTGCACGAACCTTGCCAGGCTGTTGAAAAATCCGAAAGCGGAAATTGATGACTATGGCAATCTGGGCATGGAACAGTATGTCGATTTGATGACTTCGGCAAGGGAAATGAACTTCAATGTCCACCGCTATCCTGCCTTTATGAGCATCTTTGCTCGTGAGTATGCGTATAACAAGGACAAAGAGGGCTATTTCCCAGAGGATGACATGCTCTACAAGTTCTATCAGTATGCCATTGAGACGTGCCCCAATAAGATGGTGCGCCAGTGGTATAAACTCAACCTCGACATCACCAACATCCTCACAGCCTTTCTGGCACGTAAAAATGGATGGAATGTGGCAGACTACATTCAAGGTGGGGATGAGGTGACGGAGATGATTCTCTCGAACAATACGAAGGACTTCAACTTGACTGCTGAATATGACTATGTGGCGGACCTGATGAAGATTGTGGAGTGTGAAGACCCCGTGGAGAAAGAGAAGCGGATAGATGCCTTCAAGTGGCTCTGGCTGGAAGAGAAGACGTTCTTCAATATTTTCTCCATCGAGGCAGTCTTTGCCTATCTTTGCAAACTCGACATGCTGGCCCGTTGGGACAAACTCGATGTGGAGACAGGCAAGGAGACCTTCCGCCAGATTATCGAAAATCTGAGAGGTGAGGCTCGTGTGCCCGAGGAATTCTTAAAATAATTCATAATTCTAAATTCACAATTCATAATTTTCCATGCGGCTTGCTTAACCTAATTATGAATGATGAATTAAGGATTATGAATCGAAAAAGAGAAGTATGCGAGATTTGAACACCAATATCGTTGTAGTGAAAAGTAAATCCTTTGCTGTGCGATGTGTTAAATTGCGGAAATATCTCATAGAGGAAATGCATGAATATGACATGTCGAGACAATTGCTTCGGAGTGGCACAAGCATCGGAGCGAATGTGAAGGAGGGGTTGAGAGGACAAAGCCGTCCTGATTTCGGTACAAAGATGAACATAGCTCTGAAAGAAGCTAGCGAAAGTGAGTATTGGATAGAGTTGTTGGCGGAAACAGATTATATATCTCCCAATCAAGCAGAAAGCTTGTTGGCGGATTGCAGAGAACTGATTAAGTTGCTAACAAGTATTGTAAAAACCACTTTCACAATATCGGAGGAGCCCTATCTCGCGTAACTTCATTATGAATTATGAATTAAAAATTATGAATTAATTAAAATATGACAAAAGGAACTGTTAGTGGCGTGATTGCCAACATGGTGACACTGGCTGTCGATGGTCCTGTGAAACAGGGCGAAATCTGTTACATCGAGACAGGTGGCGATAAACTGATGAGCGAGGTCATCAAGGTGGTGGGCAACGACGTGTATGTGCAGGTGTTTGAATCGACACGTGGACTGAGGGTCGGTGCACCTGCCGAATTTACAGGACATATGCTGGAAGTGCAATTGGGTCCAGGTATGTTGTCGAAGAACTATGACGGTCTGCAGAACGACCTCGACAAAATGGAAGGTGTCTTCCTGAAACGCGGTCAATATACCGAACCGCTCGATGCCGATCGCGAGTGGGACTTCGAGCCTCTCGCCAAGGTCGGTGACGAGGTGGAAGGCTCTGCATGGCTCGGCGAGGTGGAAGAGAACTCGCAGAAACTGAAAATCATGTCACCTTTCCAGATGGAGGGCAAAGCGAAAGTGAAGAGCATCGTTTCCGCTGGTAAGTATAAGATTCACGACGTGGTGGCTGTGCTCGAAAAAGAGGACGGCACCGAAGTGAAAGTGGATATGGTACAGCACTGGCCGGTGAAGTTTGCCATGACGAACTATAAGGAAAAGCCACGTCCCTTCAAATTGTTGGAGACAGGTGTGCGTACCATTGATACGTTCAACCCCATCGTGGAGGGCGGCACGGGTTTCATCCCTGGTCCCTTCGGTACAGGCAAGACGGTGCTTCAGCATGCTATCTCAAAGCAAGCGGAAGCCGACATCGTGATCATCGCTGCCTGTGGTGAACGTGCCAACGAGGTGGTGGAAATCTTCACCGAATTCCCCGAACTGGTTGACCCCCACACGGGTCGCAAGCTGATGGAACGTACCATCATCATCGCCAACACGTCGAACATGCCTGTGGCTGCGCGTGAGGCTTCGGTCTATACAGCAATGACGATGGCTGAGTACTATCGTTCTATGGGACTGCGTGTGCTGCTCATGGCCGACTCCACATCGCGCTGGGCACAGGCACTCCGCGAGATGTCGAACCGTATGGAGGAACTGCCTGGTCCCGATGCATTCCCAATGGACTTGGGTGCCCTCATCTCTAACTTCTACGGCCGTGCAGGTTATGTGTATCTGAACAACGGCGAGATAGGTTCCATCACGTTCATCGGTACAGTGTCACCAGCAGGTGGTAACCTGAAGGAGCCTGTGACGGAGAACACGAAGAAGGTGGCTCGCTGTTTCTACGGACTGGAGCAGGACCGCGCCGACAAGAAACGCTATCCCGCAGTGAACCCTATCGACTCCTATTCAAAATATCTGGAATATCCAGAGTTTGCCGACTATATCGCCAAAACCATCAACGACAAGTGGATTCCGAAGGTGCTTGACCTGAAGACTCGCATGCAGCGTGGTAAGGAGATTGCCGAACAGATTAACATCCTCGGCGACGATGGTGTGCCGGTGGATTATCACATCGTATTCTGGAAGTCGGAGGTCATTGACTTCGTGCTCTTGCAGCAGGATGCCTTCGACGAGGTGGATGCTGTGACGTCGTTGGAGCGTCAAGAGGCAATCCTCAATCTGGTGACGGAGATCTGCGAGACGGACTTCCAATTCGACCATTTCGAAGAGTGTGTCGATTTCTTCCGTAAGCTCATCAACCTCTGCAAGCAGATGAACTATTCCGAGTTCAAGAGCGAACAGTATAACGACTTTGTTTCACAAATAAAGGCAATGCTTGCCGCATAAACGATTATGGCTACAGCTTTTCAGAAGATATATACAAAAATAGGCCAGATAACGAAGGCCACCGTCTCCCTCAAAGCGAAGGGAGTAGGCTATGATGAGCTTGCCACCATCAACGGCAAACTGGCTCAGGTAGTGAAGATTGCAGGCGACGACGTGACCCTGCAGGTGTTTGAAGGCACGGGTGGCATCCCTACGAATGCCGAAGTGGTGTTTCTTGGCAAGGCTCCCTCGCTGAAGGTGAGCGAACAGTTGGCCGGACGCTTCTTCAATGCCTACGGAAACCCCATCGATGGCGGTCCCGAGATTGAAGGCAAGGAAGTGGAGATTGGCGGTCCCTCGGTGAACCCCGTGCGCCGCAAGCAGCCCTCTGAACTCATTGCAACAGGTATTGCAGGTATCGACCTGAACAATACGCTGGTGTCGGGTCAGAAGATTCCATTCTTTGCCGACCCCGACCAACCCTTCAATGAGGTGATGGCGCTCGTGGCTCTGCGTGCCAAGGTGGATAAGATTATCCTTGGTGGCATGGGTATGACGAATGATGACTATTATTTCTTCAAAAACACCTTCTCCAACGCTGGTGCGCTCGACCGCATCATCGCATTTATGAACACGACAGAAGACCCGGCTGTGGAACGTCTGCTCGTGCCCGACATGGCATTGACGGCTGCCGAGTACTTCGCTGTGGAGAAGCATGAGACGGTGCTGGTGCTACTGACCGACATGACTTCTTATGCCGACTCGCTTTCCATCGTGTCAAACCGTATGGATCAGATTCCGTCGAAGGACTCTATGCCGGGTTCGCTCTATTCCGACTTGGCAAAGATTTACGAGAAGGCCGTGCAGTTTCCCGAGAGTGCAGGTGGCGGTTCTATCACCATCATTGCCGTGACCACGCTGTCGGGTGGCGACATCACGCATGCTGTGCCCGACAACACGGGTTACATCACAGAGGGTCAGCTCTATCTGCGCCGCGACTCCGACATCGGAAAGGTCATCGTTGACCCATTCCGTTCGCTGTCTCGTTTGAAGCAGCTTGTAGCAGGAAAGAAGACACGTAAAGACCACTCACAGGTGATGAACGCTGCCATCCGTCTGTATTCCGATGCTGCCAATGCCAAGACAAAGTTGGAGAACGGCTTCGACCTGACCGACTACGACAACCGTTGCCTCGACTTCGCAAAGGATTATGCAAGCAAACTTCTGGCTATCGACGTCAACCTTGACACAACTGAAATGCTGGACGTTACATGGTCACTCTTCAAGAAGTACTTCAAACTCGAAGAGGTCAACATCAAGAAAGAATTCACCGACATCTATTGGTCATAAAGCATGGCAATCAAGTTTCAATATAACAAGACATCGCTTCAGCAGCTTGAAAAGAACCTGAAGATGCGACAGCGTACCTTGCCCATCATCAAGAACAAGGAGACGGCGCTGCGTCTGGAGGTGAAGAAGAGCAAGCAGGAAGCGGAGGACTTGGAGCAGAAACTGCAACAGCAGATAGGTGGCTACGAGTCGATGTATGCCCTGTGGGGCGAGTTCGACGCGTCGCTGGTCAGTCTGAAGGATGTGCAGCTCGATGTGAAGAAAGTGGCAGGTGTGCGTGTGCCTGTGCTGCTCAACATCGAACTGGACGTGAAACCTTTCGGATTGTTCTCGGCACCGAAGTGGTACTTCGACGGCATCAACCTGTTGCAGGGATTGGCCAAGACCGCCGTGGAACGTGAGTTTGTGCTGGCCAAACTGGGATTGCTCGACCATGCAAGACGGAAGACCACACAGAAGGTCAACCTCTTCGAAAAGGTGCAGATACCAGGTTATCAGGAGGCCATTCGCAAAATCAAGCGATTCATGGAAGACGAGGAGAACCTCTCCAAGTCATCGCAGAAGATTCTGAAATCGCTGCAAGAAGCACGAAAAAAGAAAGATGAGGAGGATACTTCTCACGAAGGAAAGGAGGCGGTTGCAGTATGATACAAGAAATGAAGAAACTCACGTTCCTTGTCACCAACGGGGAATATGAAAAGTTCATCGCCAACATCCGTGAGTTGGGTGTCATCCATGTGGAAGAACTTCAGCAGGGAGCTACCAGTGACGAATTGCAGGCAGGGCTTGACATGGCTGTGCGCTACAAGGAAGCACTCAAGGCACTCGACTTTGCTGCTGAGAGTTACGAGCCTTCCGCAACCTACATGCCTCAGCCCGCTGATGCTTCCAAAGCTGTTGTGCTGCTCGATACTGTAGAGCGTTTGCTCAAGGAGGAGAACAGCGTGAAGCACAGCATTGATGCCACCGACGATGCCATCCTGCAACTCGAACCCTTCGGAGAGTTTAGTTGGGACAGCATCCGCCAGTTGGAGCAGTCGGGCTACAAGCCTTACTTCTATGCCGTCAATAATAAGATGTACAAAGCAGAGTGGGGCGAGAAGTACTTTGCCACGGCTATCAACGAAATCAATAAGAAGACCTACTTCGTGGCTTTCTCAAACGAGGACCAAGAGCCAGACATCACGGCAGAACGTCTGTTCCTGCCTGATGAGTCTCTTTCCGTCTATCAGGAGAAGCGGAAGGTGCTTGAGGAACAGTTGGTCAGCATCCATGAGCAAATGTTGCAGGTGAATGCCGTTGACCGTGCTTCCATCGAAGCTGGACAGGTGGCTAACGAGAACGACATTCAACTTTCGAAAGTACACCTCAGCAAGGAAGACATTGCTGGCGGTGCAGTGAAGTTGATGGTGGGCTGGACCCTGAAGGAAAAGGCTGACGGGGTGGTGGATTACCTCGAAAAGGAACACATATTCTATGAACTGGAAGACCCTGCCTTCGACGACAACGTGCCCATTCAGATCAAGAACGACAAGTTCTCATCGCTTTTCGAGCCCATCCTGCGTATGTACTCGCTGCCCAACTATCACGACATCGACCCGTTGCCGTTCTTTGCCCCGTTCTTCATGCTCTTCTTCGGACTCTGCATGGGCGACATGGGCTATGGCTTGCTGATTCTTGCAGCCAGCATTGCCATCATCTTTGCCAAGCCCGATTTGGCAAAATACGGCAAGCTCGGCGCATTGCTCGGTGGTATGACCTGCATCTGTGGTTTCATCACGGGCACCTTCTTCGGCATCGACCTTGCGACGGTTGACTGGGAGTTCATTAAGCCTATGCAGCCTTACTTCATCAACGACTCGATGAAGGACAGTTTCTTCGGCTATTCACCCATGATGGTCATTTCCGTCATCATCGGTCTCATTCAGGTGCTGCTCGGCATGACACTGGCAGGTTGCAAGGCTGTGAAGAACTATGGCTTCGTCTATGGTGTGGGCAAGTTCTCGTGGGTGGTAGCACTGCTCAGTGCCACACTCCTTTTCGGTTTCCCGCTCTTCGGCGTGGAATGGTCGCACCCTGTCCAGTACGTGTTCTATGCTCTCATCGCTCTGTCTGCCCTCGGTATCTTCTTCCTCAACAATCCGAATGCCTACAAGAAAGACTCCGCTTTGGGCAAGGCACTTGGTGTGGGAAGCAACATCGGTGGCGGAATCTGGGCAACCTACGGCATGTCCACAGGTCTGCTTGGCGACCTCCTCAGCTACATCCGCCTTTTTGCCCTCGGCTTGACAGGTGGTGTGCTGGGTTCGGTGTTCAACCAACTGGCGATGGAGATGAGTCCCGATGTGCCTGTCGTACACGAACTGGTCATGCTCATCATCCTGCTCTTCGGACACGGCATCAATTTTGGTCTCTGCATGATTTCATCCTTCGTGCACCCGATGCGACTCACCTTTGTGGAGTACTTCAAGAATGCCGACTTCGAAGGAAATGGAAAAGAATACAACCCCTTTCAAGTGAAAGTTAAATAAAACAATTATATTCATTAACTCGGGTTCTCCGTGTCAAACAACCCTTCTCATGGGTGACAGAGTTAACCCACAAAAACAATTAAATATTATGTCTCCAGTACTTTTAGCGTACATCGGTGTGGCCCTCGCAGTAGGACTCTCCGGTATCGGTTCCGCCTATGGCGTGACTATCTGTGGTAATGCCGCTATCGGCGCATTCAAGAAGAACCCATCGGCAAGCGGTTCCTACATCGGTCTTGCAGCCCTCCCTTCGTCTCAAGGTCTGTACGGCTTCGTGGGTTTCTTCATCCTCAACCCGCTTGTGACGGAAAACATCAGCATGTTTGCCGCTTGTGCCGTACTTGGTGCAGGTCTTGCACTTGGCGCTGTGGCTCTTTTCTCTGCCATCCGTCAGGCAAAGGTTTGTGCTAACGGTATTTCAGCCATCGGTGGCGGTCACAATGCCTTCGGTACTACCATGGTGCTTGCCGTGTTCCCCGAACTCTACGCCATTCTTGGCTTGCTCGTGCTTATCCTCATTGCAGGCTCAATTACGGCTTAAAACAAACATTAACATCAAAAGAGAGAAGCATGTCCTTATGGGCATGCTTCTCTTATTATTCTGTCTTCTTATGTTCAGGTTGGAGAGTTTTTAGGTATTGGTAAACCTTTTCTATACATTCCCCTCCCCATTTGAATGGTGCAATGTTGTTGCAACTGTAGGAAGCATCTGTGAATTTCACGGAGTCGGAACCACTTGGAGCATCCAGGATGAGTAAGGGGCTATCATAAAAGGCAGGCATTTTATAGACTTCACCTTCAATGAGCATCTGGCGAATCGTATCGACATGTGCTTGTGTGAGGGGAATCGTGTCGAGTTTATGAAAATCGTCAGTGTCAAGTGCCACGATGTATTTACCGTCTTTTCGACGTTCGAGGATGGCTTGATAGGCGGGACGGTTCATTGATTTTCCATCCAGATGACATGATTGGAACCATATCGCCAGTCATTTTTTTATTTGCTGTGCTGTACTCTTAATTTCCTCCTCAGTCAGTTTTTCCTGAGCAACCCCAGATGTCATTGCCATCGTTGAAATGATCAATGCTAAAGTTCGTCTTGTTGTCATAATATGAGCAGTTTTGAGAAAATATTTGTTTGCAAAAGTAATACAAATCGATAGAAGAACAAAATAATGTGTTTATTTTTGTGATTTCACTGAAAAATTGTACCTTTGTCGTCGCAAAGTAACTTTTATTTCTCAAAACTTTAATGATAAGAAAAATGAAGAAGATTTTCTCAATGCTTGTGGCGACGTTGCTCCTTTTTTCAATGGAAGCAAGCGCCCAGTGCTCATGCAGCGCTAATAATGGAGGCATGAAGCGTGAACCTGTCAAGATGATTCTTGACGCAGACTTCGGAAGTTCAACAGATGACCTCTTTGCGTTGATGATGTTGAATCATTACATTGACGAGGGACTTGTGGACCTTCAGGGTATCGTTGTTGACCGTGAAGGTGAGAACAATGCCGGAGTGGTGGACATCTTCAATACCTACTATGGTCATCCTTACATTCCTGTTGGTTTGGAGCGTAACGGTGTGAAGAATCCACGTTGTTTCATTCCATACAATGGCATTTGTGACTTGAAAGATGCACAGGGCAAGCCTCTTTTCAAGCGTACTTTCGATGCCAGCAAGTGCATGGATGGCTACAAACTCTACCGCAAGATTCTTGCTAAGGCAGAAGACAAGTCTGTTGTCATTGTGGCTATCGGGTTTGCCACCACACTTTCACAGTTGATGGAGTCGAAGGCTGACGAATATTCTAAACTTGCAGGTTCAGACCTTTTCGCTCAGAAGGTGAAGGCTGTGTACATTCAGGCTGGTCGTTTTGAAGAGCAAGACAGTCTGTCTGGCTACAATATGCGTGCCGCATCAAAGCAGTCCGCTGTATTCTTTGACAAATTGCCAGAGAGTGTGGACATCATCATGTCGCCAAGCAATGTAGGTGATGCTATGAACTACTTGCCCGACGATGTTTTGGCTGACCTCTCTGGTGTGGAGGTGAATCCCATCAAGGCTGTTTATACAAATTACGCATGTGATACTGGCCAGCGTATGTGGGACACAAATTGTCTTGTGAATGCAGTGATGGGTGATGCTCAGTACAATATGTCCCCACGCGGTAACGTCACATTTGTCGATAAAGGCGAAGAATCCCTCATGCTTTTCAAGGTTGATCCTTATGGCAACGCACGTTATCAATTGCCAGGAGATTCTTATCAGAGTCTGCAAAAACTGATGGATATTCGTCGTCACAATCGCATGCGCTAATCTGCTGGTTCTATTTGGTATATATATTAGAGCGAGAAAGTGGTGTAAAACTGCTTTCTCGCTCTAATTATGTTATAATTTGTTAAATATATCAAAAAAGCACTGCATTTTATTTGATTGTATTCAAAGGTAATATATATTTGCATATTAAAACTTAAATCATAGCACAAAAAATAACGTCCGATTAACCTCATTTCTATAAAAGTCATTATGAAGAAGGTCATTAATCTTTTATCATTGAGCATCTTGATGCTGGGTAGTTGCCAAGACTTTGATTACGGCGACATTCCAACCCCGATAGATGAAGAAGCATTGAACAATGCGGCACTTGTATTAGGTATAAAAGTAGATGCCACTCACGATTGGAGTACCATTCAGAAAGGAACGGTAACGATTATGGCAGATGCCGACCTTGATGACATCGCTAAAGTGCAGATTCTGACTGAGTCGCCTTTCTACAATCCCAATGCCAGTCTGCTGGCTGAAGCAGCAGTGTCTAAAGGTGAAGCCGTCACGCTCGACTACGACGTTCCCCGCATCTATACACGATTGATAGCCGCTTGTGTCAGCAGCCAAGGTCAATACTACATTAAAGGTTTTGATGTGGGTACGAGCGATGTAAGTTTCACAAAAGCAACCCGTTCAGCACTACGTAAGTCAAGTGCATTTGACAATCTCAATCTTGCGAAAGTGAAAGTGGAGTATCGCTATTCCACACCCTCATATAATGCTCAGCGCACCATCATTGCAAACAATGCAGCGGCATCAGACGATGCTGGTCTGAAAAAATGGGTGAACGACAACCACATCAATCTTTGGGAAAATAAGAACTGGGAGAATGAGCGTCTTTGGGGTGGTCGTACAAACGGGAAAGATGCTATTGGCAACGGGTGGAATTTTGCCAACAACACGGTAGTGCGTGAGGTCGGAGATATTGACCCCGAAGAGGCTGCGACTTTGAATGACCTTTTTGCTGGTTACATGACCGAAAAAGACAATATGGCTTCGATTCGTGAGAGTGAGCAGATTCGGCTGAACAAGAATCATCTGATTAGTACAGGCGCGGCTCCTATTACGATTACCCCGGTGCTGATTACATCCAGTGAGATTGCCAATAGTCACCTATACTATTATTATTATAATCCTGCTGACATCCCAAATGGAATGTCTGAAGAAGACTATTTGAAAACACTGCCCAAATTCAAGGCAATACACTGCTATTATACGATGACATCAGCAGGTATCGGAAGGGGAAGTCAGAATTTCTTTAAGAAACATGAATATCTACTTCCATATTATGGCGACGCCGACATCTATGCGAACAAACCAATATCTTCGGTAGGGCTCTATACGACGGATGGGAAACTTTACCGTATTCGCAATGGACAGAAAGATAATGGTGCCGATCACTACGCAACGTTTCAGCCGACGAGCAGTTATAACAAGATGGTGACCAAATATGACGATAATGCAGCGAATATTGAGAATCAACTCTGGCAGGTGTTTACAGACAAGGATGGATTCAAAGCATTATATAATGTAGGTGCAAAGCAGTTCTTGGTTTGGGATGGAGATTGGGACACAAAATGGTCTGCTGAATTGCGTGAGGTAAATTCAAGCCGTTACTATTTTGATACAACTAACCATATTTGGCGTTATGACAACAAAGAAAAGCAAGGTCTTGGTTCAGATTTGGGAATTGCCGGAGATAAGAATAAATACAGTATATTCACAGACAAGAACACAAGCATTGGTGACCGTTTCTGCTGGTTCTTTGAAGAGTACACAGGCAATGATGTTGTTGCTCAGAATGCTGTTAAGTTCAACCAGCATGTAGAGTCTTCAACAGCCAAGGGTCTTATTATTCCAGAGGGGTACAGAATTGGCTTTATGCTAAGAAAACAGAAAGGGAATCAGGAAATGAGGAGTCCAAAAGACAATCAGATTAAGGCTAATGCCAATGGTTGCTGTTATGGAAATGGTCAAATGAACACTGAGATCAATCAGTTCCCAGGTCATTTTGGCAATGCTAATACAAAGTATTCATTGCAGATAGATGATCCACGTATCGCTATGTTTGAAGCGAACGGAAAGGCATATCTCACTTTTGAAGACGGCTCCGACTGCAACTTCTGTGACATGGTTATTGAATTGAACGGTGGTGTAGAGCCTCTTCCTGACATTCCAGACATCTTCGGTCAAGTATATACTTTCTGTTTTGAAGACCGTGCAAAAGGTGACTACGATTTAAACGATGTCGTCATCAAGGCTGTCCGTACAGACGCTACCCACATTACTTATAGTGTAGAGGCTTGTAGCGGTACGGATAAAGTTTATTTGCGCAACATTCATGGAAAGATCTTGAATGAGAACACAGAACTTCATGAGCTCTTTGGTGTAAAAGGTGCCGTGAATGGAGGAACCTCCCGTGTGGATCCTATCATGGAAACGATAGAGGTCGATCCAACTTTCAGTTTCTACGATCTTGACAAAGTACTCTATATCTATAATGCAACTACGGACACGGAGATTCGTCTTTCAGAGACAGGTGAAGATCCTCATGCCATCATGATTCCATCCGACTTCCAGTATCCCTTGGAAGGTATATGTGTCAAGGATGCATACCCGGCATTCCTGAACTGGGCAAAAGACAGGACTCAAAGTTTGAATTGGTATATCGATCCGGAAGTGTCATCTCACGTATATAAGCAGTCAGCATTCCATTTCAAATAAAGGGTAATTACATACAAAAAGGGACGGTGTTCAATCGAATGCCGTCCTTGTTTTGTTTAATGCGAAACTTTAATCCTGAGTCCACTTGAAAAAGTCCCGAAGGGACGGAAGACCACAGGGAGGGGTAAAACCCTTTCTTGAAAGTCAAACAATTAGAAGAAGCCCTGAAGGGGCGACGGACATAAAGGCACTTTTTCAAGTGGACTCAATCCTGTCATTCTTACATTTTAAAATTGTAGATTAGAAAGAATAATAATGAAGAAGTGAAAAAACTTGATAAAGTGTTTGGAATTGAATAATAAGTTGTATCTTTGCAATCATAAAACGAAATAATATTTGAGCATGAAAGCAGAAGAGCCAACATTTGTATATCAATCTCAACTCTCCGCAACCCGTTTGAGGGGACAAATCATAAAGAGCGTAGAACATGAACAGGATATTCATGCACTGCATCATTTGTGGATTGTCATTGAACAGATGAAAAAAGATGGAGCAAGAAGAGATTCTCAAAGAAAGTTAACAGCACTTCATGGTATCTTAAAAACGGACGGGACGAATAAAACGTACAAGGAGATGCGTGATGAGCATATGGCGGAAAAATACGGACTATGAGAATTTTTCTTGACACCAATGTGATATTGGACTATCTTACAGCTCGTGGCAATGAGAAAGCCACAAAGATAATCTTTGAATCAATAGATTCCGGTGAAAACATGGGCTTTATCTCAACAGGCTCTTTTTACACTATCATCTATTTGGCAGAGAGGTTTCTGAAAGATAATGGGATGAAGAACCCTAAACGCTTGGTGTGTCTGCGAGAAATCCTTACCAGTATAATAGATTCTCTCGAAATAGTAGAACTATCTCGTGAATCATTATTGATTGGCACGAATGATTTACAATTCAAAGACCTTGAAGACAGTTGTCAATTTCAAGCGGCAAAAGCCTCATCGTGTCCATGCTTGATTACAACCAACAAGAAAGATTTTCTTCAATCCAATTCTGCAACAATAGAAGTGCTAACACCTAAAGAGTTCGTAAAGAAGCACCTCTCTGAAAAATAGCATATTCCTCATACCCAAAGTGTAAACGAAAATACTTGTTTACGCTTTTCTATTGCTGCTATGACAAGTTTTTTCAAGAACAAAAAGTCCTTGCAAAAGTACAAACTTTATCGGTAAACCTTGCACTACTACAAAGGTTTCAACTCGTTTGTGGGCAAGACTTTCGTTCGTTTGTGAGGAACACTTACGTGCATCTATGAAAGTCACGAACTTTCCTATGTTGACAGTTGAAAATCTTAACTCTAAACTCCTAACTCTAAACCCTCAACGATTTAAGTTCATCAACATCGATGTCTTCAAGTTTTTCACATTTTCTAAAGAAAATGCAGAACATCCTTTAAAAGGGTTATTTCACAACCCCAGAATCGACATCGTCGACGTCGGTTGACCGATGTCGACGACATCGACTTGCCGACATCGACGATGTCGATTTAGAGCCTTTGTCGTAGAGTCATCAGATTTCACGACGAAGAGTCACACAAGGCTATGACATTTCCTGAAAAACATATTCACGAGAAAAGAGTATTCAGAAAGGCATAAACGAATTTCGTCTGCGCCTTTGTTTTTTTGTCACCCACCACCTCTACACTTTCAAAGTTTTTTCATTTTGAAAAATTTGTCATTTAGCGCAGCACAAAGGTTAAATCCATTTGCTGCACCTTTTTTCGTTATCATTTTTCATTTAGCGAAGCGCTAGGGTTAAAGTTAATTGGTTAATAGGTTAATTTCATTTGCTGCGCTTTTTTTCATTTTTTTTATGCTCTCTTTCTTTCTTTTTAAAAATAATGTGTACCTTTGCGATTGAGTTGTCAGCATCTTGGCGAAGAGCGGCAGCCCCTTATTGGATATTAACAGCATTAGCAGTTATTCGGTGATTCTATAAATGTAGCAGTTTTAAGAATATTCCACAATGAATGATTTGTTAATGTCTGCGTCTTTGGGCGTGGACATAAACTTATCAGTGGAATGGGCATCTGCTACAGCCCTTAGAATCAGATAAGCGTTCACGCTTTTTCTGTGCCTGAGGTTGTAGTTTGCCCATTAACTACCGATAAGTGCAATGCCCAAACTTAAAGGCCATGAATCAAAGCCAATACAACCAATTGTTCTCGTTCATCTGGAATATAGCGACAGATGTGCTTGTTTATGCCTTCGAGAAAGGCGAGTATAAGAAAATCATCATGCCCATGATGGTGTTGCGGCGCATTGACGTGTTGCTGGAACCCACCAAGGAGGTGCTGTTGGCACGAAAGAAGATGCTGGACGACAACAACATTCAGAATCAAGACCCCATACTCTATCAGGCGACGGGCTACCCGTTCTACAACACCTCGAAGTTCACCATGAAGACGCTGAAGAGCGAAACAGACCCGCTGCGCCTGAAGATGAACTTCACCGATTATTTGAATGGATTCAGCAAAGATGTACAAGACATCATTGACAAGTTCCATCTGCGCCAGATGGTGGATAACTTGACGGAGGCAGAGCGTTTGGGTAGCATCATCGAAAAGTTTACGGATGACAAAATCAATCTTTCGAACCAACCAGTGAAGGATGATGAGGGCAATGTTCGTTTGCCTGGACTTGACAACCATACGATGGGCACCATCTTTGAAGAGCTGTTGCGTCGGTTCAATGAGGAAAACAACGTAACCGAGGCTGGTGAACACTTCACGCCTCGTGACTATGTGAAGTTGTTGGCTGACCTCGCCGTTTTGCCTGTTGCAGATAAGATAACCGATAACACCTATCACATCTATGATGGAGCGTGTGGCACGGGCGGCATTTTAACGATAGCAAAGGAACGCATCCTTGAAATAGCTCAAGAACGTGATAAGACTGTGGCGGTGAACATCTTCGGACAAGAGTTGCAACCCGATACGTTTGCCACCTGCAAGGCTGACTTGATGATTTCAGAAAACATCAGTACTTTCCAGTATCAGAAGGGCATGGAGACACGAGAGTACATCGCTTTTGACAGTACGATTTCGAGAGATGGTCATGCTGGCGAGACTTTCGATTTTTGCATTTCAAATCCTCCATTTGGCACCCCTTGGAAAGAAGACTTGAAGAAACGTGGTTTGGGTGAGAACGAAAAGAAGAAGTTTACCGATAGCCGCTTCACGGTCATTGATAAAGACGGGAAGGAACTCTCGTTCATCCCTGACATTGGCGATGCGCAGATGATGTTCTTAGCCAACAACCTTTCTCGTATGCGTGAGGATACGGCACTAGGTACGCGTATTGTTGAAGTACATAATGGTTCTTCTCTCTTTACGGGTGATGCGGGTAGTGGTGCCAGCAATCTGCGCCAGTATATCATTGAGAACGACCTATTGGAAGCGATTGTGGCGATGCCTGAAAAGGACTTCTATAACACGGGCATTGGTACATTTATTTGGGTTATCACGAATCGTAAGGAGGAACGTCGTAAGGGTTTTGTACAATTGATAGATGCCACAGAAATCAAGTCGCCACTTCGCAAAAACTTAGGTGAAAAGAACTGTGAGACCACAGAGGCTGACCGAGCAAAAATCCTGCAATTACTGATGGACTTCAAGGAAACGCCCCAAAGCAAAATCTTCCCCAACGAGGAGTTTGGCTATTGGAGTGTGAAGGTCTATCAGCCTCAGCGTGACGAACAGGGCAACATCATTCGCGACAAGAAGGGAAAGCCTGTGATTGACAAGAAATCGAAGGACACAGAGATAATACCGTTCCGATATGAAGGAGGCATCGAAGGTTTCTTTGAGAATGAAATCAAACCATACTCTCCAGATGCTATCATTGACATGAAGAGTGTTGAGACAGGTTATGAACTCTCATTCACAAAGTATTTCTATAAGCCGAAGCAACTGCGCACCATTAAAGAAATAAGTGGCGATATTCGTGCCATAGAAGAACGCACTGATGGATTGTTGAACGAAATATTGGGAAAGTAGTATGGAGAGGTATAGTTCATATAAAGCCACATCCATGCAATGGCTCAAGGAGATTCCGAGTCATTGGGAAATAGAACCCTTTGGAAGGCATTTTTCTTATGGTAAGGGATTGCCAATAACCAAAGCTGATTTAACGCCAGAAGGTGTTGCTGTTATTAGTTATGGTCAAGTTCACTCAAAATTAAATACAGGTAGTTCTATATCAAGGGATTTAGTTCGTTATGTGTCATCAGTGTATTTAGAATCTCACCCACAATGCCTTCTTGTAAAAGGGGATTTTGTATTTGCGGATACTTCAGAAGATATAGAAGGCTCTGGTAATTTTGCATTTAATGATTTTGCTGAAAAAATCTTTGCTGGATATCATACAGTTGTCGTAAGACCTAAAGACTTATCATTTCCTCGATATTATGCATATCTTTTCCAATCGTTGAATTGGAAGGGACAAATACAATCATTAGTCAATGGTGTAAAAGTATATAGTATAAACAAAGGACACTTAAAGAAAACATATTTGTTAATTCCCCCTCTTGCCGAGCAAGAGCAGATAGTGAGTTATTTGGAGGATAAGACTTCCAAGATAGATGCTTATGTAGCAGACAAGGAAAAAGAGATTTTACTCCTTCAAGAACTGAAACAGAAAACCATTGCCGATGCAGTCACAAAGGGCTTGAACCCTGATGTGAAGACGAAAGATAGTGGCATCTCGTGGATTGGTGAAATACCAGAGCATTGGGAGGTGAAGCAGTTACGTTCCTTCCTAACATTATTTACAGAGAAAGGACATGGTGATGCTCAACTCCTTTCTGTTACTCGTGAACAGGGCGTCATAGAACGTGATAAGGACGACAAAGACGAGAATCATAATTTTGTCCCGGATGATTTAAGTGGATATAAGTATATTGAGAAGGGAGACTTCGCTATAAATAAAATGAAAGCATGGCAAGGCTCGTATGCTGTTTCCAATTACGATGGAATAGTCAGCCCTGCTTATTTCACTTGTAAATTAAAGGGCGTTAATAAGGATTTCTTTAGTAAAGCAATACGAAGCAGGGCTTATGTGCCCTTCTTTACACAATATTCAAAAGGAATTAGAGTTGGACAATGGGACTTAAATCCCAATGCTTTGAAAAGTATCCCGTTTTTCATCCCTCCAGCAGATGAACAACGTGCCATCGTTTCCTACATCGAAGAGAAGTGCCAAAAGATAGATTCTTTGACCACAGAACTACAATCAGAAATAGACTATTTGAAGGAATACAAGCAGCGACTCATCGCTGACTGCGTGACAGGACAAGTGAACGTACAATAAAAACATTATTATGGAAGACAAACAAAAGAATCAAATTGCAAATGAACTTTTCTTTGCAGGTAAGTGTTTTTTGATTGGGTTGATCGTAATGTTCATCCTATGTGCAATAATAAATAATAGCATCGAAAGGTGTTTCAAGTATTTCGACCAGATTCTGCTAATCGCGCTAATATTCGTTGGTGTTGGTTATGCCATCCGTTTAATCAAATGGGTCTTTAAATGGAAAAGTTAAATTAGTATATTACAAAACCCGCAAACCACGAAAGTTATGCCTACTAACCTAAGTGAAATGAACCTCGAAGACACCATCCTTGCTTACCTGAGAGATAAGCAGGGATATGAAGAGGGAACGACGAATGACTATGTGAAGGACTACGCTCTGGATACGGAGCGAGTGAAACGATTCCTGCTTTCTACGCAGAAGAAGAAAGTGGAGAATACCGCCTGCTTTTCCAATGCACTTTCTGAAAGGAAGTTCTTTACGGAGTTGGCAAAGCAACTGGCGAATCGTGGTGTGACGGATGTGCTGCGCAAGGGCTTCCGTTTCATCTCGGAGCTCTTTGATTTGTACTATCCGTTGCCGTCGGAACTGAACCCTACGGCTCAGGGGTTGTACAGGAAGAACATCTTTTGTGTCACGAAAGAGTTGGCATACAGCAAGGAGAACGACAACCGCATCGACTTGATGGTGTCGCTGAATGGTCTGCCGCTCATCACGATGGAACTGAAGAACCACTATACAGGGCAGACGGTGGAGAATGCCGTGAAGCAGTACCAGACGGATCGTGACCCGAAAGACCCTTTGCTGGCTCCCAAGCGTTGTGCTGTCCATTTTGCAGTGGATGACGACGACATCAAGATGTGTACTTGGTTGTGTGGAAAAGGTTCGTGGTTCCTTCCTTTTAATAAAGGCTTGAATGGTGGTGCAGGCAATCCTGTCAATCCCAAAGGGGTGCGAACTGCGTATCTGTGGGAAGAGATTTTGGCGAAGGAATCGCTGAGCGACATCATTGAGAACTATGCCCAAGTGGTGAAGAAGAAGGATGAGAAGACGGGCACAGAAAAGACCTCGGTCGTGTGGCCTCGCTATCATCAACTGGATGGTGTGCGACGGTTGTTGGCAGCGACTCGGCAAAAGGGAGTGGGGCAGCGTTTCCTGATTCAACATTCGGCTGGTTCTGGCAAATCGAACTCCATCACGTGGTTGGCATATCAGTTGGTTGGGCTGTTGGATGGCACTCAGGCTTTGTTGGATAGTGTGATTGTGGTGACTGACCGCATCAATCTCGACACCCAAATCAAAAATAACATCGTTGCCTTCAAACGCTTGCAGAACCTGGTGGCATGGGCAGACAGTGCCGATTCGCTGAGGAAACATTTGGAGAGTGGAAAGAAAATCATCATCACGATTGTACATAAATTCCCCTTCATCTTGGATGCTATTGGTACAGAACTGAAGCACAAACGCTTTGGCATCATCATCGATGAGGCGCACAGCAGTCAGAACGGTTCGCTGTCTGCCAAGATGAACATTGCCCTGAGCGGTAATGCTGTCGATGACGAGATGGATTTGGAGGATAGGCTGTTGGCTGTCATCGAAGGGCGCAAGATGGTGAAGAATGCCAACTACTATGCTTTTACCGCTACACCCAAGAACAAGACGTTGGAAATGTTCGGCACTCCTTATCAGAAGCCAGATGGGGAGATAGAGCACAGACCTTTCCATGAATACACGATGAAGCAAGCGATAGAGGAGGGCTTCATCATGGATGTGCTGGCGCACTACACGACGTATGACAGCTACTACAAACTGGTGAAAGCCATCAATGAAGACCCTGAATTTGAAAAGAAGCAGGCTCAGAAGAAGTTGCGCGCCTTTGTGGAAAGCCGCCCTGAAACTATCAGGCAGAAGGCTTCCGTCATCGTGGAGCACTTCCACACAAATGTCATTGGCAAAGGAAAGGTGGGCGGTCAGGCAAGGGCTATGGTGGTGACGAGCAGCATTCTTCGTGCCATCGAGTTCTATGATGAAATCACGCGCCTCTTGGAGGAGCGTAAGAGCCCTTACAAGGCAATTGTGGCTTTCTCTGGAACAAAGGAGTATGGGGGTAGGACATTGACAGAAGCTGATGTGAACGGATTCCCATCGAAGGACATAGAAGAGAACATGGAACATGACCCTTATCGCATCTTGGTGGTGGCAGACAAGTTTCAGACGGGTTATGACCAACCGCTGTTGCACACGATGTATGTGGATAAGGTGCTGACGGATGTGAAGGCTGTGCAGACGCTTTCTCGCCTGAATCGTTGCCATCCGAAGAAACGCGACACGTTTGTGCTGGACTTCTGCAATGATGTGGAGGACATTCAGAAGAGTTTCCAACGCTTCTATAAAACGACCATCCTGTCGAAAGAAACAGACCCCAACAAACTGAATGACTTGATTGCGGAGATAGAGAGTGCCAACATCTATACGGAGGAAGAAGTGAAGGCATTGAACGAGAAGTATTGGGCAGCAGAGCCGCGGGAAATGTTAGACCCCATTGTGAACAAAGCGGTGGAACGATTCAAGTGGTTGGACGAAAACGACAAGATACGCACAAAAAGCAGCATCAAGAGTTTCTTGCGCACTTATACGTTCATTGCTGCCGTGATGCCTTACAAGAGCATTGAGTGGGAAATGCTGAACACCTATTATTCGCTGTTGGTGCATAAACTGCCCGTGCTGAAAGATGAAGACCTTACAAAAGGATTAATCGATGCTATTGACTTCGACCAATACCGACTCATCAAAAACGAGGAACAAAAGATAGAATTGGAGAACAAGGATTCGGAGATTGACCCCATACCTGTCGGGAATCCTAAAGGTGGTAAAGAACCTGACATGCAGAAACTGAGTGACATCTTGGACGAGTTCAACAAAATCAATTGGACAAACATTGAAGTTGTCAAGCAGCAATTGGACGAGTTGCCTACACGACTCCAGTCAGATGTGACATTTGTCAATGCTGTCAAAAACAGTAATAGGGAAACAGCCATGCAGCAATGTGCTTCATCGATGATGGCTATTGTGGCAGGCATGCTGAACGAGAACACCGAGTTCTGTCGCTACTATCTGGATCACCCTGATTTTATGAATGCCATCAACCAACGAGTGTTCTCGTATGTGTACGACCAACTAAACCAAGAGTCAAAGGCTGGCGAATCACATCCCAACACGAAGTATGTGTTCCCCGGAAATGACGAGGTGAAATTTAGTATTGCAGCAGAAGACAAATAAACCAGGTGACAATGGGGAAAGGTGACTGTCACCTCTCTTATGCATTATCAAATTTATCATGGATGGATTTGTCTCAGCTTGTTCATTCCATCACGTTATTCCACACCCTTCATCATCTTCTTCAGCAATGGGCAGAGGCAGAAGAGGAGGATGGCTGCAACTCCTGCCATGACAGCAAAGAGTGTGAAGAAGTCTGTGAGGTTGGTGATTTGATAGCCAAGGAATGAGTGGACGGGCTGTTCTGCTGTCGGTAAAAGAGTGGCTAATTTCCCTGCCAGGATATTGCTGGCTGCATTACTCATGAACCAGACACCCATCAACAACGAGGCAAGATGAACTGGTGAAAGTTTGTTGACCATTGACAAGCCAATAGGGGAGAGGGAGAGTTCACCAATCGTGTGGATGAAATAGAGGGCGAAGAGCCACCACATGGATGCCTTCTGGCCATCAGCAAGACCATTGGTGCCGAATGCGATGATGGCATAGCCAATGGCGAGGAGAAGAAGACCAATTGCCTGCTTGACGGGTGATGCTGGTTCCAACTTGTGTTTGGCAAGCGTTTCCCAAAGTGTCGCCATGATAGGTGCAAAAGCAACGACGACAATCGGGTTGATGGACTGGAACCACGTTGTTGGCATTTCCCAATTTCCGATGGTTCTGTCACACTGCTGATCTGCGAAAATGGTCAATGAAGAACCTGCCTGTTCGAATGCGCTCCAGAAGAAGATGACGAACACGGCAATGATATAGATGACACCAATGCGCTGCTTCTCCACATTCGTGAGCCCTTTGTCCGTAATGATGAAGATGGGAAGGACGATGGAGATGGCATAAATGGCAGCAGATATGTAGTCATTGAAATTGTCCACATCCAATGAGAAGACAATGAAAAGGGCAATGGCACCAATGAGACAGCCCCAAAGGCGAAGTGGTGAGTTCTTAACTACGGGCTTTGGCATGGCGTTGTCAGGGTTCTTGGGCATCTCTCCCTTCAGTTCAAGTTCTTCCTCGATGGCTTGCATGTCCTTCAGCATCAGGAGTTGGCTTTGTGCAGGTGGAAGACCGATAGGGAGTCCTTCTGGTGTGTTCAGATATTTCTTTTTGCCTATCATGAACACCACCACCGAGAGAATCATGGCGACGCCTGCGCAGAAAAAGCCCCACTTGAAGGCACCTGGATTCATCCAGTTACCGTCAGCGGCTACCGATCCGCACACCAATGGAGCAATGAGTGCTCCTGTGTTGATGCCCATGTAGAAGATGGTGAAAGCGGAATCTTTACGATGATCCTGTGGGGCATAGAGGTCGCCCACCATCGTTGAGATATTGGGTTTGAAAAAGCCATTGCCAATAATGAGGGCACCAAGACCTGTAAACATAAGCGTCATGGCAAGACCATTGTTGACAGACTCGCTGATGACACCTCCTGTCGCCGGGTCGGAGAATATACTTTGTTGTACAACACAAGCAGAGGCAAACATGAGGAATTGTCCGATTGCCATTACAATGCCACCAACGATGATGCTGCGACGGTTTCCCCAGTAGCGGTCGGCTATGTAACCACCTAAGAGGGGGGTGAGATAAACGAGTCCAGTGTAGGAACCATAAATCTGGCTTGCGTCAGCGCTGTTGAAAAATGCTGCCACGAGGTAGAGCACGAAGAGTGCACGCATGCCGTAGTAACTGAAGCGCTCTGCCATTTCTGTGACAAACAGCAGATAGAGTCCCTTGGGATGTCCTTTTTGTGCCATAGTATGAGTCTTGAGTTTAGAGTTTTAGAGTTTAGGGGTTAGAGAGTTCCAAACGCTCTATTTCTTCTGATTATGTTGTGCTTCTTGTTGCTGCTTCAGGATTTCCATCTGCTTTTCCTGCATGGCTTGCAGACGCTCCATGATACTTGATGCCTTTTTCTTTTCGCCAGCATTGGCTTTGCGCTCGGCATGGCGTTTCTCCAGCTTCTCCAAGAGTTTGGTGTCATCTGTTGTCTTGCGAAGGAACCACATCATGAGGATGCTGACCAGACCTGAAATGAAGTAGTACCAGTTCAAACCTGCACTGTAGCTGTTGAAGGAGAAGAAGAATATGATTGGCATGAGATAGGTCATCCACTTCATCATACCCATCTGTTGCTGTTGCTCTGGCGTCATGGCATACTGCTGCTGACGTTGCGTGATGATGGAGTTAATGACGGTAGAGACACACCACAGGATGCAGAACAATGACAAGTGGTCGCCGATTCCCCAGATATTGAATCCCCAATTGATGATGTCATCGTAGGTGGAGAGGTCGTCTGCCCATAAGAATGACTCGCCACGCATCTCAATGTAGTTGGGGATGAAGTTGAAGAGTGCAATCCAGATAGGCATCTGTATTAACATTGGCAGACATCCGCCCATGGGGCTTACACCATACTCGCTGTAGAGTTTCATCATCTCCTGCTGCTTCAGCATCGCGTCCTCTTTCTTGGGATATTTTGCGTTGATTTCATCCATCTTGGGACGTAGTACGCGCATATTGGCTGAAGCAATGTAGGACTTCTTCATCAGCGGGAAGACGAGGAACTTCACAATGAGTGTCAGGAGCACCAACACAAGACCCATGCTCAAACCCAGACCTGTGAGGAAGTCGAATGCATAGAGGAAGATGAAGCGGTTAATCCACTTGATGATAGGCCAACCCATATAGACGAGCGACTGCAAGTCGAGGTCGTCACTCGAATTGAGCATCTTTTCGTTCTCCTCCAGCGTGGAGAATTTGTTGGGACCGAGATACAGGTGGAAACTTGTCGGTTTCACACCTTTTATGTCGAAGTCGGCAGCAAACGAGGTCTTGTATGTCTTCAAATACCCTGAGCCGTTTTCCAAATATACAGAAGACATGTTGCTCACTGACAATGGCTGTTCGGCAATGAGTACTTGGCTGAAGAACTGTGTCTTGTATGTAATCCATTTGATTTTCTCTTCAAACTCATCCTCTTCTTCATCGCCACCGCTTACAGACAATTCATGGGTGTCACCATCCACGTCGCGGTAGGTCACTGTTGAGTAGCGGTTTTCGAAGTCGTAACCCTTCTCTTGCTGTTTCATGTTTTCAGTCCACTCAATCTGCATTTCCTTTGTCTTCGAGGGGAAGAAGCCTTCCAGACCTGTTGCTTTCACATCCATGTCGAGGATGTATGCATTGGGCTTGAGTGAATAGACGATGTCAAGCGAGCCGTTGCCTACAGGCAGATGCATGGTCACGCCCGTGCTCTTTACATCCGTAGGCGTGAAGAAAAGTTCGTCTGTCACAATGTTGGCGGTTTTGCCGTCCAGCATCAGACGCATGTTTTGGTCGTTGCTGTCAAAAAGCACCACATTGCCACCCTCGCGGCTCTTGTAAGTGCTGTCCTTCAGTTCAACTTTCTGTAACTGCCCTCCCTTGTTTGAAAGCGTCACACGCAGCAGTTCGTTCTCTATGACTGTCGTGCTAACGGTTCCTTGGCGTGCTTCGAAGAGTGGGTTCAAGGAATCCGTTGCCTCCTCCACTTTCTTTTCAATCTCCTTTTGTTTTATCTTCGCCTCTTTCTGTGCTTCTACTTGCGCAATGGAATCCAATACTAATTGCTCTGCCATTTGTTCACGTCGTGCATAGTTTTCATATGCCATAAAGCCGAAAACAACCAATGCCATCAGCACAAATGCCGTTAATGTGTTTTTATTCATTTCTTATCTTTATAAAATAGTTTGGAATCTTAAATAATACAAAAATCGTGCAAAGATACGAAAAAGTTGGGAGTTAGGAGTTAGGAGTTAGGAGTTTTTTCTTACCTTTGCATCAAAATCAACATAAAACAAAGAATATGAGAACGAAATTCTTATTGTTCCTCGCCATTTTCACGATGGCACTCGGCATGCACGCCAAGAAGTATCCACAAATCAAGTTTGAGAAGACAACAATAGATTTTGGTACTTTCTCGATGGATGAACCCGTGCAGAAATGCACTTTTAAGTTTACGAATGTTGGCGAAGCCAAACTTGTCATTACTGCTGTTCATGCTTCATGCGGTTGCACAGTGGCTGACTATCCCAAAGACTTCATTGCACCAGGTGCCAGTGGCGAAATCACTGTCACTTACGATGGTTCCAATAAGATGCCTGGGCGGTTCAAGAAAAACATTCAAGTTTTCTCTAACTGTAAAGAGGACATGGCACGCATCTTTATACAAGGCGACATGACTGATGTGCCTGTCAGCAAGAAAACGAAGAAACAGCAATAAGCATACGACTAAAAACAAAACAAGGGTGGGATTTCCGAAGATTTTCGGGATTTCCGCCCTTGTTTGTTCATAGGGATGGAGATGGCCATCACCAGTGCATCAATTTCCTTAAATAGGGAGTGAGTTCGTTTGCCATCTTTTCGTGCTGACGCATAGAGGGATGCCAGTCGGCTCCATAACCAAGAGAACCGTCGTGGGGAGTGAAGTCGAAGCGATAGACTTCTGCGTCTCCTTGTTGGTGGGCATATTCGGTGGTGGTATCCATCGCCTGTTGGGCGGCATGGAGTTGATCACCGGACATCATACAACCGCAGAGGAGCACAATCTTGGCTTTGGGGTAGTGGGAACGGACTTGTTGGTAGAGGTTCTTGAAACCATTGAGCAACAGAAGGGAATCGGCTCCCTGGGTGGAGGTGTCGTTGGTGCCAAGATTGATGCACACCAAATCTGGAGTGTATCGTGAGAAGTCCCACTTGTACTTGTCATTATATAACAAAGTATTGGGATATTCTGTATTCATGTTCACTTTGTCGCCAGTTCTGGGGCCGTTGTAACTGCGATACACGCCGATGCCGCTACGTGCCACTACGAGGGCTTGTGCATTGAGATTGCGGGCTGTACGGGCGGCATAGGTGTGGTAGAAGTTGGCAGTTTTTTCCTCGTAGTGTTCAGCCTCCGAGTTGGCTTCGATGCCGTAACCGCAAGTGATGGAGTTGCCTATGAACTCAATCTTTCGTGTGGGCACGTTGGTGGCAGGAACGAGTGTCTTGCCTTTATCGACGAAGAATCCATGAAATTCGGGAAGGGTCTCATAGCCTTCACCAATATAAGTGACAATGACTTGATGGGTGCCATCTGTCAATCCGTGTGCAAGTTTCACAATGGTATTGTTGAGAAAGGACACTTTGGTGGGTGCGCCTCCGTCGATCTCCGCCATGAAGTATCCGCTCCCCATTTTGCACATCATGTCGAGCGAAGTGCCCGTGAATCCCGTGCGTATCTGCACCCCCGGATAGGTGAACACGATGCAGGTGGGGTCAGAGTTTTCTATGCGCCCAATGTATTGGATGTTGGGATCGTCGGGATGGAATAGCGCCATGTCGGTGTTCTTTCCTTGCTGGTTTTGAGAATGGACGCATTGAATGCTGAGAAACAGGAATAGGGCAAAAAATGGTATGATGAATGTTTGTTTCATGACAGTTATTTTTTGTTCTTCTTGATTCGGATGATGGAGAAGGAGTTGGCTGGAAGTTTTACATTGAATGTGTTGCCAACGGTGATTGTCTGAGTCTCGTTGGTCTTCCAATTGCGCTCATTCTTTGGATTGCTGTCACCTGCCATCACGGTGAAGTCTGCAGCCGTGTTATAGCCATTTAGTGTGCCTTCTTCCAGATTGATGTTAAGGTCAGTCTCAATCGGTAGGAGGCTGACCACCTTGATGATAAGGTCGCCCGTGCGACTGTCAATGACCACAGACTTGTCGATATAGTCCGTCAATCGGCCGCTTGGGAAGTTCTGCTTGCCGTCTAAGGGGGCATAGGAGGCTTGAAGTTCTGAATAGACGTATTTGTCTCCGGAATTCTGTCCATAGGCACGTTGCACAAAATAGTTGGCAGTAGGCTTCACTTCCTTGTTGTTGAAGTAGATGAGGTCTGGATTCCAGTTTGTATGTCCTTCCTTGGCAAGCAGAGGAGCATAAGATGACATCACCACCACGTCGGCATTGCGTTCCACGTTGGCAAGGTAGGCTGCTTCCAACAGTGCATTGATGACGTTGTTGCCTTTGGATGCCCATTCACCTAAATATACTTTGGTTCCTTGCCGGTCGTAACTGTCGTAAAAGTCACGGTGATGGAAGTACCAGTTGATGGAGTTATAATAGTGCTCGTCAACAATGGGAATGTTCTTGGTTTTCGCTTCACGCCATCCGTATTCGTAGTCGCTACCTTCCCAGAACGGTCCGACGGTGCCGACAATTGTGATTTCGGGATGTGCCTTGCGGATGCCGTCAATCAAAAAGCGGTAGCGCTTGAGAAACACTTCTCCAATCAAATCTTCGTTGCCAATGCCCAGATATTTGAGATTGAAAGGCTTTGGATGACCTGCTTTAGCACGAAGTTTCGCCAATTCAGATGTCTTGGCATCGCCATTAGCCCATTCAATGAGGTCGAGCAGTTCTTGCAGGTAACTTTCCATCGTGAGGTCTTTGCCCCTATAAGTGTAGGGGGATGGTTTACCTTTCAGATCTGCTTCGAAAGGAATGCCACCTTGTTGACCGGCTCCTCCTTTCCATGAGTTCTGACAAGGCACACCTGCCGCCAGCACGGGAAGCGGTTCGGCACCGATGTCTTCGCAGAATTGAAAATATTCGTAGAAGCCTAATCCACGTGTCTGGTGGTAGTTCCAGATGTTCATGTCGGGTTGGCGTTCCCAAAGATCGCCTATGGTTGCTTGCCAGTGGTAAATGTTGTCGATGCCTTGTCCATGAGTGGCGCATCCACCGGGAAAACGAACGAAGCGTGGTTCCAAGTCGGCAATTACTTCGGCAAGGTCTTTGCGAAGTCCGTTGGGGCGGTTCTTGAAGGTCTCTTGTGGAAAGAGTGAAACAAAATCAATATCAATATTACATGCACCAAGCGGTTCTATAACCAACTCGGCATTGTCTGCTGATTTGGAGGGGGTTAATGTGAATTTCTGTTGTTTCCACTCTTTGGAGGCTTTCACTGTTGTTGATGCAATGTTGACGCCATTGGCTACAAGGCTGACATTCAGGGAGCCTGCACCCTTCGTGAAGAGAGAGAGGTTGTATTTTTTGCCTTTTTGAAGGGGAATGCCGTCCCATCCTTCATTGATGAGTTTTGCACCTGCTTGGGTGGCTTTCAGGTTTGAATAGTGGGCATTGTTCTTATGGATTGGTGCTTCGGTTTTGATGTTCCATGTGGTGCCACTTCCTTCTAATCTCCATGCTGTCCGTGCATTCCAATCACGATGATCATCTGCTGTGTATTCAAAATCGCGGTTCTGGATGAGTTCTGCATAAAGACCACCATCGGCTGCATAACTGATGTCCTCAAAGAAGATGCCCATGAGGTCTGGCGAGATGTCTTTCACATCATTCATGTCCACTTTGAGGGTTGCATTGATGTTTTTCGCCGTCTTCAATAGCACATTGGTGGCACTTAAGAAATCATCGCGCTCCCATGCATTGTTCTGATTGACACGCATCTGCTTGTTGAGCAGATTCTGTAGTCCTGCATAGGGGATGCGGATGATGTTGCTTTGAGATGCCTTCTCTTGTTTTGCCACGATGTTGGAAAACTCGCTTTCTTCCACATAGGGATAGTCCTGTGGTTTCCAGAGAGCGAAGTTCTCGGATTCGGTCACGGCAATCTGTCCATTCTTGAGATTGGGAATGAAGGTGGCGCGATAGGTCTTTCCATCGTAGGAGAGAACGGGGTGGTGGAGTTTTTTCTCGCTGCCCCATGTGCCATAGTCACTCTCGAAAAGGTTGCAATTCACGTGTGTCCAATGTTTCTTGTCAATGGAGTATGCAATTTGCATGTCGCGTGTGCCATTTTTCACATCGGGGCGCACCCATACGGAGTCGGGCTGGTTGGCAAATACAGGCAATGACATCATTATTATGATGACCGTCATCAAAGATTGTTTCATGATAGGAAAATGGCTCTTATTCTGTTGCTTTGACTGTGAATGTCACGCTGTTGTTTTCAATGCTGGCACTGCCGAAAGGACTTCCGTTGGGGAACAGGCTTGATGCTTGTATTGTGCCCACGTTCACTCGTAAAGTGTACATTCCTGCTGTGTCTGGCACTACGAAGGTGAAGGTCGGTTCTTTAATTTCGAGCGAACTGGCTCCTCCTTTTACGTTGTACTGTGGTTCTTGCCCATAACGGCTGAGTGTCCATTTGTACTCCATTTTGTACCAAGACTTTCCTGCCGACATGAACTTAATGGTGGCAGTCACGGTGTCGCCCATGGATGGTTTGCCGGGATTTATTACCACTTCTTTGAATGAGGGTGGAACTGCATCCATTTCAGGGTCGTTACTGCAATTGGTGAAGAAAAGAGGGCATGCAACCATCATAAATGTTGCAAGCAGAAGGATGTTACGTTTCATTGTTTGTCTGTAAATTTTGCTTGATTTGTTTTATTTTTGTTGCAAAGTTAATTATTTTAATTGATAATTGATAATGATAATCGATTTATCCGTATCTTTGCATACATATTTTATAATTATTAAGGATTATGTTTAGCGGAATTGTAGAAGAATTTGCCACAGTTGTGGCGATAGAAAAGGAACTGGAGAATGTTCATTTCACCCTCACTTGTTCATTTGTGGATGAATTGAAGATAGACCAAAGTGTGGCTCATAACGGCGTGTGTCTCACGGTGGTGAAGATTTTTGACGGGAAGTACGTGGTTACAGCCATGAAGGAAACGCTCGACAGAAGCAACCTTGGCTTGCTGAAGGTGGGTGACAAGGTGAATGTGGAACGCTCCATGATGATGAACGGACGTCTGGACGGTCATATCGTGCAGGGACATGTTGACCAGACCGCTGAGTGTGTGGCGAAGATTGACCAACAGGGCAGTTACACATTCCGTTTCCAGTATCTGTTTGACAAGGAAATGGCCAAGAAGGGCTACATGACGGTGGACAAGGGCAGTGTGACGGTGAATGGTGTCAGCCTGACCGTTTGCAATTCTCAGGATGACAGCTTTGAGGTGAACATCATTCCTTACACCTACGACAACACCAATTTCCATACAATAGAGGTGGGTACGAAGGTGAATCTGGAGTTTGACATCATCGGGAAATACATTGCTCGAATTCAATCGTTCAACTTGTGAATTTGGTTCTCAAATAACACATTTGTGTGCAAAAATGAAAGAAAAAAGGATGGAAACCTTGCGAAAAGTCAAGTTCCATCTTTTTTTTATATTAGAATATGTGTAAAATGTGGCGGGGATTTCGTACCTTTGCAAAGTTTTTCGTTAAGCGTAAAAAGGTTAATAGAACTCTAACATAATTATGAAACATCAGTTACGGAGTGCTGTCTGCACTGAAGGTCGCCGCATGGCTGGAGCACGTGCTCTGTGGGTAGCCAACGGCATGAAGCGTGAACAATTTGGAAAACCAATCATTGCCATCGTCAACTCGTTCACTCAGTTTGTTCCGGGTCACACTCATCTGCATGAGGCTGGACAGATCGTGAAAGAGGAAATTGAAAAGATGGGATGCTATGCAGCAGAGTTCAACACCATCGCCATCGATGACGGTATTGCCATGGGACATGATGGTATGCTTTATTCGCTGCCTTCACGCGACATTATTGCAGACTCTGTGGAGTATATGTGTAATGCCCACAAGGCAGATGCGATGATTTGCATCTCCAACTGTGACAAGATTACGCCAGGCATGCTGATGGCTGCCATGCGTCTGAACATCCCTGCCGTGTTTGTCAGCGGTGGTCCTATGGAGGCAGGCAAGTACAAGGGCGAGAACCTCGACCTGATTGCTGCGATGATTAAGGGGGCTGATCCCACAGTGAACGATGAGGAATTGGCAGAGGTGGAAAACCGTGCATGTCCTGGTTGCGGTTGCTGTTCAGGTATGTTTACAGCCAACTCAATGAACAACCTGACGGAGGCCATCGGTCTCTCACTCCCCGGCAACGGAACCATCCTTGCCACCCATGTGAACCGTAAGGAGCTGATGAAGGCGGCTGCCCGCCAGATTGTGAAGAACGCATTCGCTTACTATGAAGATGGTGACGAATCTGTTCTCCCACGTTCCATCGCCACCCGCAAGGCTTTCCTCAATGCGATGACGCTTGACATTGCAATGGGTGCTTCAACCAATACGGTGCTGCATCTTCTGGCAGTGGCTCAAGAGGCTGGGGTGGACTTCACGATGGCTGACATCGACAAACTTTCCCGCAAGACTCCTTTCCTCTGTAAACTTGCGCCAAACTCACAGAAGTATAGTGTGCAGGAATGCGGTCGCGCGGGCGGTATGTTGAACCTGCTCGGTGAACTGGCTAAGGGTGGATTGATTGACACCTCTGTGAAGCGTGTGAACGGTTCCACTTTGGCTGAAGACATAGAGAAGTATTCGATTTTGAAAGACAATATTGATCCAGAGGCAAAACGCATCTACAGCAGTGCACCTGCAGGTGTGTTCTGCAATCAGCTGGGTGTGCAGAACACCAGCTACGAGACATTGGACACAGACAGAGAGAATGGTTGTATCCGTGATATTGAGCACGCTTACACCAAGGACGGTGGCATGGCAATCCTCTTCGGCAACATCGCACAGGATGGTTGTGTGGTGAAGACAGCCGGTGTGGATGAGAGCATTTGGAAGTTCTCTGGTCCCGCTGTGGTGTTCGACTCTCAGGAGGACGCTTGTGAGGGCATCCTCGGTGGTAAGGTGAAAAAGGGCGATGTGGTGGTCATCACGCATGAAGGTCCAAAGGGTGGTCCTGGCATGCAGGAGATGCTTTACCCAACTTCTTACATCAAGAGTATGCACATGGGTAAGGAGTGTGCTCTTATCACTGACGGACGTTTCTCTGGCGGCACTTCAGGATTGTCTATCGGTCATATTTCTCCCGAAGCAGCATCGGGCGGTAACATCGGTAAGATTGTGGATGGCGACATCATCGATATCGACATTCCTAACCGCAGCATCAACGTGCGTCTCAGTGATGAAGAACTGGCAGCACGTCCACAGCAGCCGCTTAAACGTAATCGTGTAGTATCAAAAGCCCTCCGCGCATACGCTCAAAGTGTGGCAAGTGCAGACAAGGGAGGCGTAAGAATTATAGATTAAGGTATATATGGAAAAGATAACAGGTGCAGAGGCTATGATGCGTGCCCTCGAACATGAGGGTGTGGATGTGCTTTTCGGCTATCCCGGCGGTTCCATCATGCCGACATACGATGCACTTTATGATCATAAGAAGACGTTGAATCACATCCTTGTTCGTCATGAACAGGGTGCCGTACATGCTGCTCAGGGCTATGCTCGTGTGAGTGGCAAGGTGGGTTGTGCCATCGTGACTTCTGGCCCGGGTGCCACCAACACGGTGACAGGTATAGCGGATGCAATGATAGACTCCACTCCGATGGTGGTCATCTGTGGGCAGGTGGGTGTTGCCATGCTGGGCACGGATGCCTTTCAGGAGGTCGATGTGGTGGGTGTGACTTCACCTATCAGCAAGTGGAGTTACCAGATTCGCCGTGCAGAAGATGTGGCTTGGGCTGTCGCTCGTGCTTTCTATATTGCGAAGAGCGGTCGTCCTGGTCCTGTGGTGCTCGACTTTGCCAAGAACGCCCAGACGGGTATGGTGGAGTTCGAACCCGCCAAGGTGGATTTCATCCGTAGTTATGACCCAGAGCCAGACATGAACTTGACAGACATTGAACGTGCAGCCAAGATGATCAACAACAGTGTCAAGCCTTTCGTTCTGGTGGGACAGGGTGTGGAACTGGGCAATGCGCAGAAAGAACTCTGCACTTTCTTGGAGAAAGCAGACCTTCCTTGTGGAACGACATTCTTGGGACTTTCAGCCATCCCCTCCGACCATCGTTTGAACAAGGGAATTCTCGGCATGCACGGCAATTTGGGGCCGAATGTGATGACGAATCAATGTGACTTGCTCATTGCCGTGGGTATGCGTTTTGACGACCGTGTGACGGGCAATCTTGCCACTTATGCGAAGCAGGCAAAGATCATCCATTTTGACATCGACCCTGCTGAGTTCAACAAGAATGTGACTGTTGATTTGGCAGTGCTCGGCAACTGTAAGGAGACACTTCCTGCTGTGACCAAGTTGATGGATAAGGCTCAGCACACCTCATGGATTGAGGGCTTCAAGCCTTATGAGGAGAAAGAATATACGAAAGTGATAGACAAGGCTCTCCATCCGACGGAAGGCCCGCTCTTGATGGGCGAGGTGATTCGCAAGGTCAGTGAGGCCGCTCACAATGAGGGGATCATGGTGACTGATGTGGGTCAGAATCAGTTGATGGCATGCCGTTATTTCAAATTCACGAAAGAGCGTTCAGTGGTTACTTCAGGTGGTTTGGGCACGATGGGCTATGGTCTTCCTGCTGCTATTGGCGCCACCTTCGGAGCACCAGACAGAACTGTGTGTCTCTTTGTTGGCGATGGTGGTTTGCAGATGACTATTCAGGAACTCGGCACCATCATGGAACAGGGAGCCCCTGTGAAGATTATTCTCTTGAACAATAACTTCTTGGGCAATGTGCGTCAGTGGCAAGAGATGTTCTTTGCTCACCGCTATTCGTTCACTCCGATGCAGAACCCCGATTACGAACTGATTGCAAAGGGGTATGGCATTCCAGCCAAGACGGTGATAGAACGTGCTGACCTCGATGCTGCTATTGCCGAAATGTTAACAACTCCAGGTCCATATCTCTTGCAGTGTGCTATCAAGGAGGAGGACAATGTGCTTCCGATGACGCCTCCGGGTGCAAACATCGATGAAATGCTTCTTGAGATATAATGCAAAATACGAAAAAGACTTTCGGAGGACAATGTGGTGAATGCTCGTCCTGTGGCAAATGTCAGCGCGTGCTTGAGCAGAACCAACCCAAAGAAAGGAAAATTAAAGTACAAACTCCAACAATGGAACAAGATACAACAACAAAACTCTATACCTTCCTGATTTACTCAGAGAATGTGCCTGGTTTGCTTTCGCAGATTACGGCTGTTTTCACTCGTCGTCAGGTGAATATCGAGTCATTGAACGTGTGTGCATCCAGCACTCCTGGGGCACATAAATATACCGTTACTGCCAACTGCGACGAGCGTATGGCACGCACTCTGACAGTGCAGATAGAGAAGCGTATAGAAGTGCTTCAGGCACATTTCTATACAGACGATGAACTTTTCATCAATGAGACAGCACTCTTCAAATTGAGCACTCCCGTCATGATGAAGAATCGAGAAATCAGTCGGTTGGTGCGCTCTTACGATGCCCGCATCATCGAGGTGAACAGCACTTATGCAGTGGTGGAGATAACGGATGATACAGACAAGATTATCTCTCTCTTCGATGAACTGAAGAAATTGGATTGTGTCTTGCAGTTTGTTCGTTCCGGTCGCATCTGTATCACCAAGAGCCGTGTAGAACATCTCGATGAGTATCTGGCTGTGCGTGAGTCTAAAAGAATAAAGAACCAAAAGAAATAGATTAATATTTTTATAGTAACCCGCAAGGATTATCCTTGCACAATTAAAAACAAAACGCAAAATGGCAAAAATGAATTTTGGTGGCGTTATCGAGGAGGTAATGACACGTGAAGAGTTCCCACTCGAGAAGGCTCGTGAAATCTTGAAAGACGAGACTATCGCTGTGATTGGTTATGGTGTACAGGGTCCTGGTCAGGCTTGTAACCTCCGCGACAACGGTTTCAACGTAATCGTTGGTCAGCGTCAGGGCAAGACTTTTGAGAAGGCTATCAAGGACGGTTGGGTTCCTGGTGAAACTCTTTTCTCTATCGAAGAGGCTGCCGAGAAGGGTACAATCGTGATGTGCCTGCTTTCTGACGCAGCAGTGATGTCTGTATGGCCAACCCTCAAGAAGTACCTCACTCCTGGTAAGGCTCTCTACTTCTCACATGGTTTCGCTATCACTTGGAGCGACCGCACTGGTTGTGTTCCTGCCAAGGACATCGACGTCATCCTGGTGGCTCCTAAGGGTTCTGGTACATCACTCCGCACTATGTTCCTCGAAGGCCGTGGCCTGAACTCTTCTTACGCAGTATATCAAGACGCTACAGGCAAGGCACTTGACCGTACTCTTGCTCTTGGTATCGGTATCGGTTCTGGCTACCTGTTCGAGACGACTTTCCAGCGCGAGGCCACTTCTGACCTCACTGGCGAGCGTGGTTCACTCATGGGTGCTATCCAGGGTCTTCTCCTTGCTCAGTACGAAGTCCTCCGCGAGAATGGTCACACTCCATCTGAGGCATTCAACGAGACAGTGGAGGAACTCACTCAGTCACTCATGCCTCTCTTCGCACAGAAGGGTATGGACTGGATGTACGCAAACTGCTCTACTACCGCTCAGCGTGGTGCCCTCGACTGGATGGGTCCTTTCCACGATGCCATCAAGCCCGTTGTTGAGAAACTCTACGCTTCTGTGAAGTCTGGTCACGAAGCACAGATCTCTATCGATGCCAACTCTAAGCCCGACTATCGCGTTGGTCTGGAGAAGGAACTTGCAGCTCTCCACGACTCTGAAATGTGGCGCACAGCAGAGGTTGTTCGT
>SAMEA3663275__coassemble_419_pt1 | contig 12449 bp, 7 predicted proteins | sample SAMEA3663275__metabat2_low_PE_037 | metagenome-assembled genome bin SAMEA3663275 (sample SAMEA3663275) | pig gut metagenome | biome: pig gut; feature: pig-associated habitat; material: faeces | place: China | collected 2013
GCAACCATTGACCCTGACGAAGAGGATGCTGTGGCTGAGTTTACCAATGGGAAAACTGGCCCGAAAAAAGAGGTGTATGGTTCGCTGATTGGCACTTATCATGCAGGGGATGCCATCCCCAACAACGGACTGTTCCTCAGCGGCAACAAGTTCTGGTACTCAGCAGGTGCAACAAAGATCAAGGCATTCCGTGCCTACTTCATGCTTAACGAAGTGTTGAGTGGCGTGGCAGAGGCAAAGGTGCGCTTCATTGTTGACGAGGATGCAGCAGCCATCGAGGGCATCACTCCAGACATGGAGAATGGCGTATGGTACACACTTGATGGACGTCAACTCAATGGTAAGCCAACAGAGAAGGGCGTGTACATCGTGGATGGTAAGAAAGTTTTAATTAAGTGATAGGAGGACAAACTCATGAAAAAGACATATATGGCTCCCCAGATGGAGCAAGTGACAATGAAGGACATGTTGCCATTGTGCGCCAGTGGCGTAGGAGGTAGTGGTATACCAGGAGCACCAGGGTATGGTGGTGTGGACACTGGTGGAGGCGTTATTCCAGCAGCTAAAGAAATGCCAGACTTTGAAGACCTTGAAGGAGAACTTGGATTGAACGGATTGCTTTGGTAATCAGCATTATTATAGAATTACGGGCACTCAGCGCGAAATAACATGCGCTGAGTGCCCGTAATATTATGCGCTGGGTGAGCGAAATGAGATGCGCACGGTGCGCGCGTAGTTCATCAACACCTTTCAGCGTCACTCGTATACACACTTCAATGCCACTCGTATACAACATCAAACGTCACCAATATACTCAGCTCGATGTCACTAATATTCTCGCTTCTGTGTCAAGGCTATACTCGCTCGTGCTTAAGGGCTATTCTCATTTCTGCTTATGAGGTATTCTCAATCCTGTGTAAGGGCTATCCTGATGAAGAATGAAAAAATGAGGAAATGAAAGAATGAAAAAGTTCGCTGAAGACGGATCAGGGGACGGTTCTTTGATCTGTTCCCCAAAGATGCTCTATACATAATGGTAAAAACAAAGCAAGCGGCACACCACAATGGGTATGCCGCTTGCTTTTTATAGGTTCTTTCCGGTATGTGAAGTTACGATTAAGAGAATGAAAATACAAACATGGTTGGATTTAAGTCTCGCAACTCACGAAAACATCATTTTCTTTTACTAATGCTTTGTTTCATCTTCAGGATGCGACGGACGCTTTCGTCGATACGTTGTTCGGTTATCGTGCCGTTCTCCACAGCCTCGACCACAGCATCGAAAGCCTCAGTGAATACCTGTGGGCCGAGCACGATGTCAACACCTGCCTTGATGCAGCCGACAGCCGCTTCTGCACTGCTGTATTGCTGAGTGATGGCGCCCATCTCCATTCCGTCGCTGATAATGATGTTCTGATAGCCGAGTTCGCGGCGCAATTTGTCTTGCAAGATGACCGACGACATTGTTGAAGGAATGTCGGAACCTGTCACATTGGGGGCTGAGATGTGTGCCGTCATGATAAGTTGGCAACCCCACTGGATGCCAGCCTTGAAGGTTACCATCTCGCATGTGAGCATCTCACTCCAGGTCTTCTGCGAACTGGCATAGCCATAGTGCGTATCGGCCTTCGTGTCGCCGTGGCCTGGGAAGTGTTTGATGCAGCCCGTCACACCGGCATCCTTTAGTCCCTGCAAGTAGTTGATCACCATCGGGGCTGCCACCTGGGGATCATCGCTGAAGGCACGGGCACCGATGACGATGTTCTCAGGATTCGTGTTCACGTCGGCCACAGGGGCAAAGTCGATGTCGAATCCGTAGCGATGTAGATAAGTTCCGATGGTGTTGCCACACTCGTAGGCATTCTGTGGGTCGCCAGTGGCACCGATGGCTCCCATCGACTCATAGGTTTTCACACTGAAGTTGCTGTTGCGACCAATGCGGGCCACCCTGCCACCTTCCTCATCGATGCAGAGCAGGGGAGAGCCTTTCAGTGCCCTTATCTCAGGAATGAACTTCGCCAGTTGCGTCTCGTCCTCAATGTTGTGGGCATAGAGGATGATGCCGCCAACGGGGTATTTTTCGTTTACATTCCGCATGGTAGCATTCACAGCTTGCAACTTGATTGCTGTGATGTCGTCGCTACTGCTGTCAATACCGTTGGGTTGGTTGAAGTGGATGGTCGTGTCGAGGCACTCTGGACGCACATAAAACATCTGTCCCACTTTTTCGCGCAGGGTCATCTCCTGAAGTTGCAATTCTATTGCATCTGGAGGAGTCACAATAGGTTCTTCTTCATCAGAACACGACGTAAAGACTGAAAGGCCGCAAGAAGTCAGGATGGCGGTCATCATCCAAAGTTTCATTTGTTTCATTGTCTGCAGTTATCGTTATGGTACCTACAGTCTTTCGGGGTTCAGAACTCGCTCCATGCCTTGATTTCAATATCATCGAGGCTCTTCGTGCAGAAGGCGTTGATGAAGGCGGAAGCAAGGCGGGAGTTGGTGATGAGAGGAATGTTGAGGTCGATGGCTGCACGGCGAATCTTGTAGCCGTTGGTGAGTTCGCCCACCGAGAGGTTCTTGGGCACGTTGACCACCATGTCGATGTCGTGGCTGTGGAGCAGGTCGAGTGCCTGTGGCTGCAGTCCTTCCTCACTGGGCCAATGGACGAGGGTGTTGGCGATGCCGTTTTCTGCCAGATAGCGCGATGTACCGCCTGTGGCATAGAGTTGATAGCCATGTTCAATGAGTTGCTGGGCCGCACGGAGCATGTCGGCTTTTTGCTTGCCTGGACCTGTCGAGAGAAGAACTCCTTTCTTTGGAATTCGATGACCGACGGAGAGCATAGCGCAGAGCAGGGCAGAGGCGGTATCGTCACCAATACATCCCACCTCGCCGGTTGATGCCATATCAACACCAAGCACTGGGTCTGCCTTCTGCAAACGGTTGAACGAGAACTGCGAAGCCTTGATGCCCACGTAGTCGAGGTCGAAGAGATTCTTTTCTGGACGTTCAAATGGCAAGCCCAGCATAATCTTTGTCGCCAATTCAATGAGGTTGAGTTTCAGCACCTTGCTGACAAATGGGAACGAACGTGAGGCACGAAGGTTACACTCGATGACACGCAGATGGTTCTGTTCGGCAAGGAACTGGATGTTGAATGGTCCTGAGATGTTAAGTTCCTTTGCTATCTTCTTGGAGGCTTTCTTGATTTGGCGGACGGTCTCCACATAAATCTTCTGGGGTGGGAACTGGATGGTGGCATCGCCTGAGTGAACACCGGCAAACTCGATGTGCTCGCTGATGGCATAGGCTATGATTTCACCGTCTTTTGCCACAGCATCCATCTCAATCTCCTTGTTGTGTTCGTGGAACTTGCTCACCACCACAGGGTGCTTCTTGCTGATGTTGGCAGCCAATTGGAGGAAACGTTCCAACTCTTCTTGGTTGGAACAGACGTTCATGGCTGCACCGCTGAGCACGTAAGACGGACGCACCAAGACTGGGAAACCGACTTTCTCAATGAAGGTGTTGATGTCGTCCATCGAGGTGAGGGCTGCCCATGCTGGCTGATCCACACCGATGCGGTCGCACATGGCGGAGAACTTGTCGCGGTCTTCGGCATTGTCAATGCTTTTGGCAGAAGTGCCGAGAATGGGGACACGTTCGCTGTCGAGACGCATGGCAAGGTTGTTGGGGATTTGTCCACCTGTGGAAACAATCACGCCATGAGGGTTCTCCAGTTCGATGATGTCCATCACACGCTCGAAGGTGAGTTCGTCAAAGTAGAGGCGGTCGCACATGTCGTAGTCGGTGGAGACAGTCTCAGGATTGTAGTTAATCATCACCGAACGGTAGCCATTCTTCCTGATAGTGTTAAGTGCCTGAACACCACACCAGTCAAACTCTACACTTGAACCAATGCGATAGGCTCCTGAACCGAGGACGATGATGGAGCGGCGGTCGTTTTCGTAGGTGATGTCGTGGGCTGCTTTCCCCTGTGCAGCGACGGCGTCGCAGCATACGGAACCGCAACCTTGGTAGGTAAGATAGAGGTAGTTCGTCTGTGCAGGGTACTCGGCAGCGAGGGTGTCGATTTGTTTGACGACAGGGAGAATGCCCATTTGCTTGCGCAGTTCACGCACCAGTTTGGTCGCGATTTCTGGGTCGATGAGGGCTTCGAGACCTACGGCACGGGAGATTTGGAAATCCGTGAAACCCTGCACCTTGGCACGAAGCATCAGGTCTTTGCGCACATTTTGGATGGCTCCTTTCTGCTGCAATTCCACATAGGTGTTGCGGATGTTCTGCAACTTGTAGAGGAACCACTTGTCTATCTTTGTGAGGTCGTGAATCTGCTCGACCGTGTAGCCCATGTGGAGAGCCTTTTCCACCACCAGCACCCGTTTGTCGGTGGGGGCTTTGAGGGCGGCATCTACATCATCAATCTCCAGTTCGTGATTGCCGACAAAGCCGTGCAGACCTTGCCCAATCATGCGGAGACCTTTCTGGATGGCCTCTTCGAAAGTGCGTCCAATTGCCATCACTTCGCCCACCGACTTCATGGAAGAACCCAATTCACGGTCAACACCACGGAACTTGCCGAGGTCCCAGCGGGGTATCTTGCACACCACATAGTCGAGGGCTGGCTCGAAGAAGGCGGAGGTGGTCTTGGTGACAGAGTTCTTCAGGTCGAAGAGTCCATAGCCGAGACCGAGTTTGGCTGCAACAAAGGCGAGCGGATAGCCCGTGGCTTTCGATGCCAAAGCGGAGGAACGCGAAAGACGGGCATTCACCTCAATGACACGGTAATCCTCGCTTTCGGGGTCGAAAGCATACTGCACGTTGCACTCGCCGACGATGCCGATGTGGCGGATAATCTTGATGGCGAGGGCACGGAGTTTATGGTATTCGCTGTTGGTGAGTGTCTGTGATGGAGCGATGACGATGCTCTCACCCGTATGGATGCCGAGGGGGTCGAAATTCTCCATGTTGCAGACGGTGATGCAGTTGTCAAAGCGGTCGCGCACCACCTCGTACTCAATCTCTTTCCAACCCTTCAGCGATTTTTCGACGAGCACTTGGGGAGAGAACGAGAAGGCTTTCTCTGCCAACTTGTTCAGTTCCTCTTCATTGTCGCAGAAGCCGGAGCCGAGGCCACCCAATGCGTAGGCAGCACGGATGATGACGGGATAGCCAAGGTCTGCAGCTGCTTGGCGAGCCTCTTCGATGGTTTCGCAAGCGTGGCTTTTGATGGTTTTCACGTCAATCTCGTCCAGTTTCTTCACGAAGAGTTCACGGTCTTCGGTGTCGATGATGGCTTGAACAGGAGTGCCAAGCACACGCACGTTGTATTTCTCAAGGATGTGCTGCTGATAGAGTTCCACGCCGCAGTTGAGGGCGGTTTGTCCACCGAACGCCAATAGGATGCCTTGTGGCCGTTCCTTCTGAATCACTTTCTCTACGAAGAAGGGGGTGACGGGCAGAAAGTAAATCTTGTCGGCCACACCTTCGGACGTCTGCACTGTGGCGATATTGGGGTTGATGAGTACGGTCTCGATGCCCTCTTCCTTCAGGGCTTTCAGGGCTTGGCTGCCAGAGTAGTCGAACTCGCCTGCCTCACCAATCTTTAAGGCTCCAGAGCCTAAAAGAAGAACTTTTTGAATGCTTTTATCTATCATCGTCTTGAAGTCTTAAAGGAGTTTGACAAAATCGTCGAACAGGAATTCCGTATCGACAGGACCGCTGGCGGCTTCGGGGTGAAACTGTGCTGAGAACCACGGGAAGTGCTTGTGGCGGATGCCTTCGTTGGAGCCGTCGTTCATGTTGATGAAGAGGGGTTCCCAATCCGATGGTAGGGTAGTGCTGTCAACGGCATAACCATGATTCTGCGATGTGATGAAGCAGCGGTTGGTGCCCACTTGTTGCACGGGTTGGTTGTGCGAACGATGCCCGTATTTCAGTTTGTAGATGGTGGCACCAGCCGCCTTTGCCAGCAGTTGGTTTCCCATGCAGATACCCATGCAGGGACGTACATTTCCTTTTTCCTTTTCAGTGTTGAGGAATTTTTTTATGTTCTCTACTGCATCTATTGCGGTGTCGGGGTCGCCTGGACCATTGGCAAGAAAAAGACCATCAAAATCGAGCGCGTTGAAATCGTAGTTCCATGGAACTCTAATCACTTCAACGCCACGACGAAGGAGGCAACGGATGATGTTGTTTTTTACGCCGCAATCGACGAGAACAACTTTTTTGCCTTTCCCATCACTATAATGAATCACTTCCTTGCAGGAGACCTTGGCGATGTAGTTCACTCCTTCATATTGTGCTGAAGGAATATTGTCGGGTTCGTCATCGAAGAGGATCTTTCCCATCATGACACCATGCTCGCGCAATACTTTGGTGAGTTGGCGAGTGTCGATGCCTGTAATGCCTGGCACATTTTCACGTTTCAGCCAATCGGCGAGGCTCTCTTTGGCGTTCCAGTGCGAATAGTCTGTGCTATAGTCGCTTACGATGATGGCTTCGGCATGAATCTTTTCACTTTCCATAAAGGTAGCGATGCCATTCTCTTCAATGCTGAATGGGGGAACACCATAGTTTCCGACCAGAGGGTAGGTGAGTACCATCATCTGACCAGCATAAGAGGGGTCGGTCAAGCTTTCCGGATAGCCCATCATGGCTGTGTTGAAGACCACCTCGCCTGCCACAGGTTTTTCGTAGCCGAATGATTTCCCGTGGAAAGCAGTGCCGTCTTCTAAAAGAAGTGTTACGTTTCTCATTTATGTGTTTGTTTTTTTTATTCCACTGTAACTGATTTTGCCAAATTGCGTGGTTGATCTACATCTTTACCTTTTGCGATGGCTATGTAATAAGCAAGCATTTGGAGAGGAATGGATGCCAAGAGTGGTTCAAGGCATTCTTCTGTATGTGGCAACTCAATGACTGCATCTGCCATCTTGCAGATAGTTTCGTCACCCTCACTCACAATGGCAATGACACGTGCCTTGCGTGCTTTGATTTCCTGAATGTTGCTGACCACTTTCTCGTAGAGCACGTTCTTGGTGGCTACGACGACTACGGGCATCTCGTCATCGATGAGTGCAATAGGACCATGCTTCATCTCGGCGGCAGGATAGCCTTCGGCATGAATGTAGGAGATTTCTTTCAGTTTTAGTGCACCTTCCAATGCTACGGGATAGTTGTAGCCACGACCGAGGTAGAGGAAGTTATGGGCATAGGTGAAGATGCGGCTAATGTCTTTGATGGCGTCGCCTTGTTTGAGCAGTTGCTCCATCTTTTCCGGAATAGCATTCAAGGCGGTCAAGACTTTCGTGTAACGCATGTTGTCAATTGTGCCTCTCTCCTTACCTAACGCCAATGCCAGCATGGTGAGCACAGTTACTTGACCCGTGAAAGCCTTGGTGGATGCCACACCGATTTCGGGACCCACGTGAATGTATGAACCTGTGTTGGTGGCACGTGGAATGCTGGAACCAATAGCATTACAAATGCCATAGATGAAAGCACCTTTCGATTTTGCCAGTTCAATGGCAGCCAAGGTGTCTGCTGTTTCGCCCGACTGACTGATGGCGATGACTACGTCTTGCTCGTTGATGACTGGTTTGCTATACCTGAATTCACTGGCATATTCCACTTCGACAGGAATCTGGCAGAAGTCTTCGATGAGTTGTTTGCCAATCAATCCGGCATGCCATGAAGTACCACATGCCACAATGATGATGCGCCGAGGGTTGAGAAGGTACCTGCGGTTGTCGATGATGGCTGAAAGAACCACATTGTTTGCTTCCACATTCACGCGTCCCCTCATGCAGTCTTTCAGACAATCGGGCTGTTCGAAGATTTCCTTCAGCATGAAGTGGGGAAAACCACCTTTCTCAATCTGTGCCAGGTTAAGGTCAACCTTTGTCACTTCATGTTCCATCTTCTCATTGTTGAAATCTACGACCTCCACATCTTTCCCACGACGGATCACGGCAATGTCCTTGTCGTCGAGATAGATGACCTTATCTGTGTATTCAATGATAGGGCTGGCGTCGGAACCGAGGAAGAACTCTTCTTCACCGATGCCTACGACCAAAGGACTGCTCTTTCGAGCGGCAATGATTTGGTCGGGATCGTTCTTGTCGAGGATGGCAATGGCGTATGCACCAATGACGGAACGAAGGGCAATGCGTACGGCTGTAAGCAAATCTACATTCTTCTTTGTGCGTACATATTCTATCAGTTGCACCAACACTTCGGTGTCGGTATTGCTTTTGAATTCTATGCCATTTTCTTGAAGTTGCTTCTTCAGAACGGCATAGTTCTCAATGATACCATTGTGAATGATGGCAAGATTGCCTGTAAAAGAAATGTGTGGGTGTGCATTGGTGGAATTGGGCTCACCATGAGTCGCCCAACGTGTATGGGCAATGCCGACGGTTCCGCTAATGTCTTTGTCAGAGGCATAGGCTTCCAAATCAGCCACCTTGCCTTTCGTTTTGTAAATTCTTAAATCTCCATTCTCTGTCAGAAGAGCCACTCCTGCACTGTCGTAACCTCTGTATTCCAATCGCTTAAGTCCCTTGATTAAGACGGGGTAGGCACTACGTTTGCCTAAATATCCAACAATTCCGCACATAATACCATTTCATTTTGTTTGTGCAAAGGTACGGAATAAATCTCTTTTTATCATTATTTTTGTCGGATTTTTTTATATTTGATAGCAAAAACAGGTTTTGTGTGACGAAATGTCACGAAATGGGTGCTTTTGTGGACACTTCTATGAAAAGTAAGGTTTTGTTTATTGATGCCTTAAATAAAAAACCACCGTATGTGGATTTGTACATACGGTGGTGTAAACAGGTCGGGAAAAAGGAGTATTAAATAATCCGTTTTCTTCTTACTTGATTGTACTTTTCTTGCTTTTTATCTGATGATGAACTTGCAACTGTTCTCGCTGCCGTTCGCTCCTTTCACGTGAGCAATGTAAACACCTGCTGGGAGGTCACTGATGGATACTGTAGCGTTACCATTGTCGAGATTGACAGTCTGGTGCTTTTGCTGCAGACCAGCAATAGAGTAGATGTCAAGTTGTATGGTTGATGCTTCTCCCTGGATGATGAGTTGTGTACCAGCGAAACGGATGCTGATTCTGTTGTCTTTTGCCAAAACAGCCGCAATATCATCAGGTTCTTCAATAATTACACCGTTATCCGTCCCGATAAATTTGTCGTAGGAGTGGAGAGCGTTGTTCTGACCAATTGTTGGATGGTTCATGATATAGAAGCTGTTGCCGCCATCAGGGTAGCGTCCCACGGTCTGGTCACCCTTATGTGCCTGGTATACGAGGTGGTCTGCAAAGTGCTTGAAAGATGGATGCTTCTCAAAATACTCTTGATTATTAGCAATGAACTCGTCAGACCATGTGATGATGACCTCTTGCTCAACGCCCTCATCGTTGTTGAGTTTGAAAGATGCGTGGAGGTTTGAGAAGTAGATGCCTTCACGAACCACACCGAGTGGGGTGTTGGTGTAGATGAGATCCTGCGAATCGAGTTTGTCAGCCCAGATAATGAGTTTTCCACCAGGTTTGATAAAAGTTTGGATTTCAGGGTTACCTGTAGGAATCTGATACTTTTGAGTTTTTTTAGGATCGTCGCTCACGTAGAGACCAGCCACATTGAGAGTCATGTCGGTTGGGTTGTACAGTTCAATCCAATCGTTCTTTTTGTATTGTTCGTTCACGTAGATTGTATTGCCGGCACTCACTTCGTTGATACGGATCGGGGTAAAAGGTGAATTCTCGCGATTAGCGATGATTTCCTCGTCTTCAATGGGCTCGAAGCAAGCAGTGATGTTAGTGTGGGTCTTTGTTTTGATGACACTTGCCAAATCGAGTTTTGGAGTAAGTTTCTCGCTGGTTGTCCTTCCTGCTACAATCTTCCATCCTTTGAAGGCATAGCCTGCAGGGGCATCAGCTTTGATCACGGCTGGTGCAAATACGGTGCCTTCGAGTTTACCCGTAGGAATCCTTACATCGTTTAGTGTCAGCACAGCCTTGTCAAGATTGCTCTGGATAGTGACATCATAACTCTCCTGGAGGCCGAAGAAATCTTTCAACGCATTGATACGAACCCTGCGCTTTGATTTGTTCGTAATATCATCAAGCAATGCGGCCCCTGAGATGTCGTTGCCAGCAAGGTTGTGTATGCCTTGTGCAGTCCATGGGTTTTTACCGTCCAATGCCAACGCTGCCTCGTTGAAGTCAGCCATGCTATGGATGATTTCTGATGAGCGGTCTGCATCGAACACACTACCTGCCACAATACAGTAGGTGTCGATGAACTGTTTCTTGAATGCTGGGCGAGTGAGCAAATTGGAAAGGAGGTCTGTGAGGGACTTATTGTTGAAGCCTCCCCAGCCCCAGTCCCAGCCCCAGCCTCCATTTTGGCTGCCTTTGTTGGCGTTGAATCGGCTGAGCAGGTCGGTACGTTTGAAGGCTTCATCGACATCAAAGAATACGAAATGGAATTTGCCATTGTTACGGTCGCGGAAACCTTTGGTGTTATTGCCGTTTGTAATCCAGTCTTCCGAACCTACGTAGCATTCAGTGGCGAAATAGTTGCACACCTCATCTATATCGCAGAGTTCACAGATTTGTTTCCATATATTATCATTTGTGGGATTGGATGAGAGGTCATTGCAGAGGGTGGTCCATTTCACAAACGCTTCATCGTCACCTGCTTTTTGGACATAATTGCCGCCACCAGCATATTCAAATTGGTCAACCTCATCATTGTCGGTGCCGTAGTTGCTGTATGCAAAGTTCTTATTGTTGGTCTCGCGGAGGTTGAACATGAACTGATACTTGCCATTGATGAACACGTGGGATGGCTGGTCGGCTTGGCAATCAAGATAGAAACCGCTGCTTGAGATAATTCTCTGAATGGCAGCATCAACGATGCGGCAATCGCAATCATTGCCACCATTACGGACAATGATAGCCTTATTCTTGATATAGGGTTTCTGGGAGAAGATGGGGTAGTCGAAGAAATTCTGGCCATAAACCTTTCCTGCTTTCAGTTTGAAAGATGGCGCAGGCGGGAAGTGGCGGCTCCATCCACCACTTACCTCAAAGTCAACCTCTTGGTTAATAGCCACACAGTATTCTTCATTTTCATTTGGCACAATGTATTCGAAATTGACAGGACGTTCCCAACCGCGGTTCTTGTTGCTTGTTCCATTTGAGCCATGAACAAACTTATAGCCGCCAGAGTCGCTCGTACCGTTCTTGCCATCTACATAGCAACCTATCTTGTCATCATAGAGATTGTCGGGATTGGTGACAATCGACACAATTGGGAGATAATAGTTGCTATTATTATATATATAAGTATGTGTGGCCACATCACTGGGTAGATATCCTTCTTTGAAAAAACGGAAACGGTAAACGTAATTTTTCTGATCACCGATGTGGAACACACCGTCATCGCTGGTGAAACCGTTGTCAAGATCGGGTGTTGTACCATCAGTCGTATAGCGGAGTGTTGTTCCTTCTGGAATGTTGATATGGATGTCAAAATCTGTCTTGTAAACTGTGCCTGCACGATCCACTTTAGGAAGTGCTAATTGCTCTTCAGCAAATATGCTACCAGTGTTTGACTTACCTTGAGTTGGGGTATAAGTGTAGCCCCATTCATCACCTCCGTCGGTTTTACGGGCATAACTGGTGCGTGCAATTGCTTGTGGGCACTCCTGAGTGATGAGCAGGTTGCCGTTCCTGTCAGATATATAGAGTATGTCGCCTTCGGAATCAATCTTGAAGTCAATCTGATTTTTCGCTTTGTCGCTATATTCATTTCCTGTGGAATAGTGGTCAAACCACAAGGTTTTGAATCCGTTTGCCGGAACAGATCCGTTCCCTGAAGGGATGGCAACCATTTTCAGATTGTCTTTATCCCAACTGATGTACAATCCATTCAGGCTGATGGGTGAGTTAGTGGGGTTGTACAATTCAATCCATCCACCATAGTTATAGGATGGATCAATCATCATGTCGATGTTTCTCGCCATGATTTCATTCACCAATAGTTTTGATGCGGTACTTTGTGCTTTGGCAAATTGGAAGCATGACAACATAGTCAATGCCACCAAAGTCATTTTTTTCTTCATTTGATTTGATTAATAAAATTCCCTCTTTTTGATGTGCAAACAAGGGAAGAAGTTTAGTTTTCGATTGTTATTTTACCCTTTTCAAGCACAAAGTTATATGTTTTTTTGTGAACAGCGTATGTGAATTCTCCTTTTTTCAAAAAAAATCGTTAGAAAAGAATTGTAATGAATGAAAAAGGAGGGGTGTGTTGACACGGACATTCCCGATTTGTCATTACTCTGTATTGGACATAATAAAAAGGGCTACCCCGTTTCTCACGAAAAGGAATAGC
>SAMEA3663275__coassemble_454_pt1 | contig 11826 bp, 9 predicted proteins | sample SAMEA3663275__metabat2_low_PE_037 | metagenome-assembled genome bin SAMEA3663275 (sample SAMEA3663275) | pig gut metagenome | biome: pig gut; feature: pig-associated habitat; material: faeces | place: China | collected 2013
AATGCTACTACCATCCCCCGATGAGGGAAAAAGTATATTTAATTCTTTTTCTCTCATCGTCCAAATAGGTATTTTTTGAGGAAGGGACTCATGCGGAGGATTTCGGAAATGAGGAGGCAGAAGGCGATGACGATGAGGGCGGTGCCAACGGAGAGAACGATGTCAAGGATGAAGTTGGGATGGTGGGCGTTGAGCCACTTGCCGACTTCGGGGAGTTCGGGGAGGAGGAGGAAGTGGAGAAGGTAAATGTCAAGGGTGCGCACCCCAATGTATTGGAGTCCTCTTCCGATACGGGTCTGTCGCGTGAAGAGGTCTTGGTGATGACGGAAATACATGACGACAATGAGCATGAGCGTGTACATGGCGAGGGTCTTGGGGAATAAGGTCCATTCGTGTTTGATGAAGTGCCACCTGAAGATGTCGGCACAACAGAAGAATGCCAACAGTACGGTGAGGAGAAAGAAGCCTTTGGCGTCGAAGAGCCGTTGGACACCTTGCCAATGGCGGTGGACAATATTGCCCAGCAGGAAGAAATGCAGGAACTTCAAGGTCTCGTAGAAGGAACTGTACATCATGAAGTCGGTTTTGTACCACTTGCCTAACGTCTGGGGCAGGTAGAGGGATACATAAGCACAGAGGCTGATGAACCACAGGGCGATGATGGCGGTGTGTTCCGCGCGTTTGCCGAACCGTTGGAAGAGGGCTGACACGACATAATAGATGAGGAACATTTGGAGGAGCACCCACGTGAACCAATAACCGAATTTTGTGGGTGTCTTCATGGCACGAAGGAAACCTTCTTCGAAGGGGTATTGGGTGCGGAGCACAAGGAATACGCACAGGAACACCAGGGTGGGGAGTACCTGCACCTTGATTTTTTTCCAAGTGATGGAGGCGAAACTTTGGGGCGTCCAAAGCCATTTTGCCTTGTATGCCAAGAAACCACTGACGAAGAAGAAGAGGGGCATGCGGAAGAGCACAAGGAAGGGGAGGGAGGCAGATATTTTTTCCGACTCCATGAATCCCGATTGTGCCACATGATATGCGACGACGAGAATCATGGTGAAGCCACGCATGGCATCGAGCCACTGAAGCCTTTCTTTCTTAATTTCTTCCATGGAGTATTTGAATGAGTTGGTCACTTTTCCCACTGACGAATTTGCGGGCGAACATCTTTCCACTTGCCATCAATGTCTCATAGTCCTGTTCGTTCATCACTTTGATGACGGGTTCGTAATAGATGTAGTGTAGTGGGGTCAATGCTGCCAGCCCTGGGTATTTCCCTTCGTGGAGCAAACATCGTGGTGCCCACTCGGGGGAATTGAAGGCGATGGTCTGTATGAGAGTTTCTGCCTGTCCGAACGAGTCCAGGAAATATTGGCGGATGGCTGGTTCCTGATGATACATCTGATAGATATAGGATGCTAACGACTCTGTGATGCACCACCACGCTGAACCCTTGTAAAGGCTCCATTTTCTACTGCCCACCTTGAAGGAGAGGGGTTTGCGCATACCTATCCATCCTTTCAGTTTTCGACATGCGATGCTGAGCCGTTCATTACTCTTGTTGCTGAGCCACCCGACTTGGAAGAAGGGGCGTGACCATGTGTAGAGGTCTCGTTGCTGCTTACTCAAGAGGGGCGTGTCCATGCAGATGCCACTCAGAAATTCTTTGTTCCCTTGTGTGCTCAGCCATTGGGTGATGTGTTCGTTGCTCCATAGCGGATAATCCATGCCGGAGAGGAAGAAGAGGCGGTCAAATGCCACAGGATGGTTGATGGCTGCCTTGATGAGTTCCATCTGGTATTCGACCTCGAGAATGGTTCCCCAACGCACGTCGATGCGGTGGGTGAGGAAATGCACGTTGTCCCCTTGCAGTAAGGTTTTGAAGGGGGTGATGTCTGCCTTCTTGTCGATGTGGATAAAGAAGTGGGCATCAGGGTGCAGTGCCTCTACCAGACGTTGCAGCTGAGGAGCATCGGTATGGGCTGATATGAGATAGGCGATGTTCATGCTGCAAAGGTAGTGAAAATAATTGATAATTGATTTAAGTTTCGGATGTATTTTTTTGCCCACAAATTACACAGATGAGCGCAGATGTTCTGTCTTATCGTGCGTTTTTCTCACACAGATTTTTCGGATTGCACGGATTATTGTCATCGCAAGCAACGATGGCTGATGAACAAAACATCCCGCATGGCAGGAGCCGTCGAGGCTCCCAAAATCCGTGTGAGAAAAAATCTGTGTCCATCTGTGTAATCTGTGGGGCGAAAAAACACTTCCGAAAGTTTCGTATATTTAGTTCTTTTCCTCTCTGTCCCCCGATGTCCGTTCGCATTCCGCTTGCAGCTTCGTTCCTTGCCTCGCGAAATGCTACTACCATCCCCGCTGGGAGAAAAAGTATATTCAATTCTTTTTCTTCCAGCGTCCACTTAACCAGGGGACTTTTTCGACGTAGGGGACGAGCCAGGTGCAGAGTCCGAAGACGAAAACGAGGAGGACAATAAAGTCGTCCCAGTGGCCGTAGATGCTGTGACCGAAGACGATGTGGGTGAAGCGGTAGAATTGCAGGAGGGGATAGTGAGCTACGAAATAGACCATCGAGTGCTGACCGATGTAATTGATGACGGGTACACGTGGCAAGGGCAGTTTGATGAGGAAACCAGACAATCCTATGAGGATAATCATCGTGTTGAAGAAGGCTGCCCAAGGGTTGCCTCGGAACAGGTTGGTGCTCATCACATATTCGCCATGCCATACGATGTTCAGTACCACGAATGCCGCTATCAGTACCCCTGAGAGCCAAAGGGTGGTGCGTCGTTCCATCTTTTCGATGAGCCATCGCCACGTACGTCCCATATTGAAGAAAAACACACCCATAAACACGTTACTCAGGCTCATGGGGAGAGGGTTCTCTTGTGTCCAAAGCCAGTAACTCACCAAGGGGCAGAGCAGAATCACCACGGTCTGAAACACCGAGATGGGTTTGACAATATGTATTTTCTTGATGAAATGCACCAAGATGTATGCAGCCCAGAACGAAAAGAGGAACCACACGGGCTCGTTGCCCCAAAAGGAGCTGGTTCGCCACAGGTGACTCCATTCCATCGGTTCGATAGGATGGTGGTAACGCTCTACTTCAAAGGGAATGTAGAAGGCATAGATGATGAACCCGATCGTGCCCCATACGACGTAGGGGATAAGCAGTCGCTTCGTTTTGTCGGTGACATACGCTTTGGTGTCACCCGATACAGTCTTGTTGAAGTAGCCTGCCTTGAAGAAAAAAAAGCACATGAAAAAGAATGACCATCCCATGACCTCGAGCCACCATGCATCGTCTTTATGACCACAGAAGGTGATGGTGTGGAGGCAAATCATGCGGATGATGCAGATGCCGCATAGGAAGTCAAATGTATGGTTACGTTCTTTCATCGGTGCAAAGTTACGAAAATAATTGAGAAAAAGTATATTCTTTCTTTTTCTTTTTGTCCCCCGATGTCCGTTCGCATTCCGCATCGGCTTCGTTCCTTGCCTTGCAGAATGCTACTACCATCCCCCGCTGGGAGAAAAAATATATTCAATTCTTATTCTTCCAGCGTCCTGAGAGCCAAGGCACCCTCTCTACGTAGGGTACCAGCCATGTGCAAGTGACAAAGATGAAAAGCATCATCAGGATGACATCCTCGGGATGGTGAGCCACGGTGTGGCGGAAGGCGATGTGGGTGAAGGCATAGAGGTGGATGAGGGGATAGTGGGCGACGAAATAGACCATGGAGTGTTCGCCGATGTAGCCAATTCCGGGTACTCTTTTTATGGGTAAAGCGAGGAGCAGTCCTGAGATGCCGACGAGTGCGCAGACAGTATTGATACCTGCCCCCCAAGGGTTCTGTACAAACTTGTTGAGGCTCATGTCATATTCGCCATGCCACAAGCGGTTGCCCACCACGAACTCAGCAATCAACAACACACTGATGACGACGAGCCAACCTTGGGGCACACGAGCCTGCAACCAATGCCATCCTCTGCCGAGGTAGAAGAAGAACACACCTGTGAACACGTTGTCGAGGCTCATCCACAGCGGGTTGTGCTGGGTCCATAAATAGTAACTGATGAAGGGAAATGTAGCCGCTATCCACCGCAGATACTTGACTTTGTTCAGGAAATGTACCACCACATATGCCATGAAGAAGGAGAAGAGGAACCACAATGGAGGGTCACCCCACACATGACTGTCCTCCCAAAGGTGTGACCAATGGAGTGACTTATAGTATTTCTGAAAGTTGTTGGGAAATAGCAACAAGAAACCGAAAAAGAGGATGCTGCCGATGATGCCCCAAGTGGCATAAGGTACTAATAACCGTTTCACTCGGTCTTTCATGTAGGACCAGGTAGGTGGGGAGGTTCCTTTGTTGAAGTAGCCTGCCTTGAAGAAGAAGAAGGACATGAAGAAGAAGGTCCATGCCATGACTTTGGTGAACCAGAACTCACTCCTGTAGCCACATGCGCTCATCACGTGCAGCAGAATCATGCGAAGGATGCAGAGTCCGCAGAGGAGGTCGAATGTGTGGTTACGTTGCTTCATGCTACTATCAGTTAGGAATGAGGAATTAGGAATGGAATGTTAACGAATAAGCAGGAAACAAGTGCTGTAAGCCAAAGTCTGGAAAAAGTTGCGGCCCCGGAAACGTTTCACCACCACTTTGCCGAGCACAGGGGCCCCTCCTTCACCACAAAGACCTTCAGCACATTCCTTCCGTTGGCAAAGAGCAGTTCGCCCTCTGCCCCGAACCTTGCAGGGAGATGCGTCACAAAATCCTGAACCTCCTGCATCGCTGCATACTGATCATGAATCTCGTACTTCACGCTCTTTCAGAAAACGGGCAACTCTTCTAACACACTTGGCTGCCGCCCTTCACAGGCTTCTCCACTGTGGTGACGCTGATGCTGCCATCATAGTTTTCAGCAGAGAGGATCATGCCCTCACTCACGAGTCCGTTCTTGAATTCGCGTGGAGCCAAGTTAGCGATGAAAAGCACTTGCTTGCCTACGAGTTGTTCAGGCTCATACCATTGTGCGATGCCGCTTACGATGGTGCGACCCTTCGGGGTGCCATCGTCCAGTTTGAACTTGAGCAGTTTCTTCATCTTCGGCACACGCTCACACTCCAGCACAGTGGCCACGCGGATGTCGAGTTTGGTGAAATCGTCAAATGCCACCGTTTCTTTCACGGGAGCCACTGTCGCATTGGCAGCCTCGTTCGCCTTGATGGTGGCTTCCAATTTGTCAGTTTGGAACTTAATCGTCTCATCCTCTATCTTTGAGAACAGCAGGCTTGGCTTGCCCAGTTGCTTGCCAGCAGGCAGCAGATCAGTCTTGCCGAGGTCTTCCCAGTTGACTGTTGAGAGTTGACTGTTGAGAGTTGACTGTTGGTCGCAGTCCGCATGGCAACTGTCAACTGTCAACTGTCCACTATCAACTATTTGCAAGCCAATCATCTCTCTCAGTTTAGCCGACGAGAAGGGGAGGAACGGCTCAAACGCAATGGCCAGATTAGCAGTGAGTTGCAGTGAGATGTAGATGACGGTCTTCACACGTTCCGGGTCTGTCTTGATGACCTTCCAAGGTTCCTCATCGGCAATGTACTTGTTGCCGATGCGGGCCAGGTTCATCGCCTCCTTCTGAGCCTCGCGGAACTTGAAGCCCTCGATGAGTTTCTCTACATTATCCTTCACCGAGGCAAACTCGGCGAGCGTAGCCTTGTCAGCATCAGTCAGTTCGCCACACTCGGGCACGATGCCGTCGTAGTACTTCTGCGTGAGTTGCAGGGCACGGTTCACGAAGTTGCCGTACACCGCCACCAGTTCGTTGTTGCAACGTGCCTGGAAATCAGCCCAGGTGAAGTCGTTGTCCTTCGTCTCGGGCGCATTGGCCGTGAGCACATAGCGCAGTTCGTCCTGACGGTTGGGCAGTTCCTCCAGATATTCGTTCAGCCACACGGCATAGTTCTTCGAGGTGGAAATCTTGTTGCCTTCGAGGTTCAGAAACTCGTTGGCCGGCACGTTGTCGGGCAGGATGTAGTCGCCGTGCGCCTTCAGCATGGCAGGGAACACGATGCAGTGGAAGACGATGTTGTCCTTGCCGATGAAGTGGATAAGACGGGTCTCGTCGTCTTGCCACCACTGCTGCCACGTGCCCCACTTTTCTGGTTCCTTCTCACAGAGTTCCTTCGTGTTGCTGATGTAGCCGATGGGGGCATCGAACCACACGTAGAGCACCTTCCCCTCAGCACCTTCCACCGGCACGGGGATGCCCCAGTCGAGGTCGCGGGTCACGGCACGGGGCTTCAGTCCCCCGTCGAGCCACGACTTGCACTGGCCGTACACGTTGCTGCGCCACTCTGGGTGTCCTTTCAGAATCCAGTCTTCGAGCCAACCCTGATACTGGTCGAGCGGCAGATACCAGTGCTTGGTGGCTTTCTTCACCAGCGGGTTGCCGTTGATGGCATTGACGGGATTGATGAGTTCTTCGGGCGAGAGGGTGGCACCACACTTCTCACACTGGTCGCCGTAGGCTCCTTCGGCATGGCAACGTGGGCATTCGCCCTTGATGTTGCGGTCGGTGAGGAACTGATGCGTCTCCTCGTCGTAGAACTGTTCCGAGGTGATTTCCACAAACTTGCCCTCGTCGTAGAGCTTCTTGAAGAAGTCGGCGGCAAACTGATGATGCGTCTTGCTCGTGGTGCGGCTGTAGATGTCGAAGCTGATGCCGAAGTCGGCAAACGACTTCTTGATGATGCCATGATAGCGGTCCACCACGTCCTGCACGGTGCATCCCTCCTTCTTGGCGCGGATGGTCACGGGCACGCCGTGCTCATCGCTTCCACACACAAACAGCACCTCGCGACCCTTCAGACGCAGGTATCTTGCATAGATGTCGGCCGGCACATACACGCCAGCCAAGTGGCCGATGTGCACAGGCCCATTGGCATACGGCAGAGCCGCCGTCACCGTTGTTCTCTTGTAGTTCTTCTGTTTCATGTTGATGATTGATTGCAATTTGAGTGCAAAGGTAGTGAAGAATTAGGAATTAGAAATTAGGAATGAGGAATTATTTGTCATTCAACGTGTTTTTTGTTAAAAAAAAGCAACAATTCCTCATTCCTAATTCCTCATTCCTAATTAAATCACTACCTTTGCATCATGATTAATAATCGATTTGTATGCAAGCAATTATTTTGGCGGCAGGAATGGGTCGTAGGTTGGGGGAACTGACCAAGGAGAACACCAAATGTATGGTGGAGGTGAATGGCGTGCGATTGATTGACCGTCTTTTGGGACAACTCTCTCGGCTTTCGCTTCGCAGAGTCATCATCGTGGTGGGCTACCAGGGGCAGAACCTGATAGATTACATCGGACATCGGTATGACGGGCGTTTGACCATAGAGTATGCGGAGAATCCCATCTATGAAAAGACGAACAACATCTATTCGTTGTCGTTGGTGAAGGAGAAAATGCTGGAGGATGACACTTTGTTGATTGAGAGCGATTTGATTTTCAGTGACCGCCTTTTCCAAATGATATTGGAGGATCCGTTCCCCAATCTGGCATTGGTGGCAAGGTACGAGTCGTGGATGGATGGCACGATGGTGTGCATTGACAGAGAACGAAACATCGTGAACTTTGTGCCCAAGAAAGCGTTCCGATATGAGGATATAGACAAGTATTACAAGACGGTGAACATCTACAAGTTCTCGCGTGAATTCTGTGAACAGAAATATGTGCCGTTCTTGGAGGCTTATTGTCATGCCTTGGGCAATAATGAGTATTACGAGCAGGTGTTGCGTGTCATCACGTTGCTGGATGCTGCCGAACTGAAGGCGTTGCCTGTCGGCGATGAGAAATGGTATGAGATAGATGACATTCAGGACTTGGATATTGCTGCGACAATTTTTGCGGAGGGGGATGAGATGATTCACCGTTTCAACTACCGCTATGGCGGACATTGGCGATTCCCCAAGATGCTGGACTATTGCTATCTGGTCAATCCGTATTTCCCCACCCGACGCATGAAGGACGAGTTGCGGTCGAGTTTCGATACCTTATTGACGGAGTATCCGTCGGGCATGTATGTCAATTCGTTGTTGGCTGGGAAGTATTTCGGGGTGAAACAGGACTATATGGTGGTGGGCAATGGTGCCGCTGAACTTATCAAAAGTCTGATGGAGATGGTATGTGGCAAGGTGGGTGTGGTCTATCCCACTTTTGAGGAATACCCCAACCGTTTACAGAAGGAAGAGATTGTGTCCTTCTTCCCCGATGGTGCCGAACTGAAGTATGATGAGGGTGACTTGATGGCGTTCTTTGCCGACAAGGGCATCAAGCATCTGTTGCTCATCAATCCCGACAACCCTTCAGGCAACTTCATTCCGATGGAGGGTCTGCTCCGTCTGCTGCAATGGACGAAGGAGCAGGAAATTCAGCTGATTGTAGATGAATCGTTTGTGGATTTTAGTGATGACTTTGAATACAACACGCTGTTGCTGAACAAGATATTGGAAGAGAATCCTCATTTGGTGGTGATGAAGAGCATCTCGAAGTCGTATGGTGTTCCAGGCTTACGCTTAGGGGTGCTGGCTTCAGCCGATGTGGAACTGATTCGTCGGATTCGGAAAGACATTTCCATATGGAACATCAATTCTTTTGCCGAGTTCTATATGCAGATTTTTGGAAAGTATGAGAAAGAGTACAAGCAGGCATGCCGTCAGTTCATCGCCGAGCGTCAGCGTTTTGAGAAATTGTTGAAAGAAATTCCCTATCTGCATCTCATTCCGACCCAAGCCAATTTCTTCTGTCTGGAAATTACGGATAAGTACTCTTCGGCGGAACTGACCAAACTGCTCTTGGAGCGGTATAACATCATGGTGAAGGACTGTAATTCCAAGACCTCGCTGCAAGGAAGGAATTTTATCCGCATTTCTGTTCGTGATCAGAAAGACAATGACGTGTTGATTGCGGCGTTGTGGGAGTTGTGCTACGCTAAATGAGAAATTATAAATGATTGAAGTTTCGGATGCTTTCTTCAACAACGAATATTTCGAATACGACGAATTTATACAATACACAATGCACCCAAGGGTGCAACGAATAAAAACGAATGCTGAGTGTAGCCATTCGATTCCATTCGTTGCCGCTTGCGGCATTAGGAAAATACATCTTCTCGCCGCATGGTAAATTAGAATTATTCGCTTTATTCGTTGTTGAAAATGAAGTGTTTGGAACTTCCGAAACTTAAATAAATGATAAATGAAGGGAATGAAGGTTTGTATTTGTGGAGGTGGTAATCTGGGTCACGTAGTGGCGGGTTTTCTTGCTGCCAAGGGGAATTGTGAGGTAAGTCTTCTGACTCGTCAGCCTGAACGTTGGCAACATCAACTGAGTATTACGACTCCCGAGGGTGAGGTGCTTCAGGGTATTTTGCAGCAGGTATCCTCTTCTGCGGAGGAGGTGGTGACTCCAGCCGACCTTGTGCTGTTGTGTCTTCCGGGCTATTCCATCCAGGAGGTGCTTGAGCAGATTCGTCCAGCCTTGCGACCTCGTACCCCTGTGGGAAGTATTGTCAGCAGTACGGGATTCTTTTCGGTGGCATTCGAGGTGCTTCCTCCCGACACGCCGTTGTTTGGTTTTCAGCGTGTGCCCTTCATCTCTCGTCTGACGGAATATGGACATTCGGCAACCCTCTTGGGGTATAAGCCTTCGCTGAACATCAGTGTGGAGCAGACTGATGAACGAGAGGGCATACGGAAGGAGATAGAACGGCTGTTTCATGTCCCGACCCATCTGCTCAGCAACTATTATGAGGCGAGTCTGACCAACAGCAATCCCATCCTTCATCCAGCCCGTTTGTATAGTATGTGGAAAGGTTGGTGTGAGGGGAGGGTATATCCGGTTCAGGCTCTCTTTTATGAGGAATGGACAGACGAGGCTTCTGAACTGCTTATCGCGATGGATAGAGAGTTTCAGGCATTGCTGGACACACTGCCTGTTACGAAAGGGAGCATTCCTCCCATTCTCAACTATTACGAAAGTCACGATGCCTCCTCGCTCACACAGAAACTCCGTTCCATCCAAGCCTTCCAAGGTATTCGGGCACCGATGAAAGAAGTGAAGACTGGTTGGGTGCCCGACTTCCAGAGCCGATACTTCACCGAGGATTTTCCTTTCGGACTGAAACTTGTTCAGGACTTGGCACGGAAACAAGGAGTGGCAACTCCCACGATAGACAAAATCATGGCATGGGGCAGTCAGTGCATTCAGAATGCAGCCTTACGCTCGCGGTTCAATCCCGAGGATTCCCAGTTGCGCCGTTTGCAACTTCGTATGCTTGACATTTTGCTTGAAATCGACCGCATCTGTCAGCGGCATCACATCCGTTATTGGCTCAGTAGCGGCACCCTCATCGGTGCTTTTCGTCATGGAGGCTTCATCCCGTGGGATGATGACCTTGATATTGAGATGATGCGGGAGGATTACGTGAAACTGATGAAGGTGTTGCCCGAAGAGCTGCCCGATTGGCTTGCCCTGCAGAACAGCGACACAGACCCCAACTATTTCTTTTTTTATGCCAAGATACGTGACCGCCGTTCTAAAATGTTGGAAAATACCCGTTATGACCGCATTTGGAAGGAACAGGGCATTTATATCGATATTTTTCCAATGGAAAGGCACCCAATAGGGTTGCACAAATTCACCGAGAAGACGGTGGGTCACATGTATAAGATCTGGCGTACCAGCACTGACGATGCCCAAAGCATCAAGCAGGTACGTCGTATTTTCGATGTCAACGAAAAGTGCCTCTTCCCCCTCCTGCGTTTCCTCTGCAAGTTGTTGCCAGGTAAGGTCGTCACCAGTGGCATGGGTATCCCTTATCACAATCCTCGCTTTGAAGATGAGATTTTCCCCTTGACCACCCATGAGTTTGAAGGATATGAACTTCCAGTGCCTGGTAAGGCGGATGCGCATTTGCGTCACATTTACGGAGATTACATGCAGCTGCCCGACTTGAACAAGTTGACCCCCCATGTGGCACAGTTGGAGATGTGGTGAAAGAATTTTCACAATGAGGAATCGAATTCCTCAACTCTAACTTTACAGAACTCTTTTAACCCGATTCGGGATAAACTATAAAGAAGTTGAGCAACTTGCGAAACTTGAAAATGATAAAAAAGAACGGGAAGTCAGCGACTGCTGACCTCCCGTCATTATGAGTGTCTATATCTTTCGATTAGAAGCTTACGTAAGCACCGAAAGAGATGTTGTTAGCAAGACCAATGCTGAACTCGTTAGTCTTCATGTCGCCAACCTTACCGAAGTCGTAACCGAGCTTACCAACGTGTGCAATGAGGCTCACCTTGTCGCTGATACCATAAGAGATACCTGGCTTGAAACCAAGTTCCCAAGCGTTACCATTGTCTTCAATGCCACTGATGTGAACGTACTTGTAAGCGAAACCACCGTCAACGAAGAAAGTGAAGTCACCAGACTTAACGAACTTGTAACGAACGTATGGGTTCAGGATAAAGGCGTTTTTGTTAACGTGAGGAATACGATCGATATCATAGCTATCCTCGCTGTTGAAGTCCAGATAAGCGTCACCGTTACCATTGAAGTGAGTGAAGCCAATGCCTAAAGCAATGTCAAATTTGTCGTTGAGAGTGTAACCAATTTCAGGGAGAAAATTGAAATTGGCACCAGTGCCTTGCTTGTTTCCGTCAATAGTAGTTTTGCCTGAGCTGAAACCAACTTCACCACCGACCCAAACTTGTGCGTT
>SAMEA3663275__coassemble_458_pt1 | contig 11770 bp, 10 predicted proteins | sample SAMEA3663275__metabat2_low_PE_037 | metagenome-assembled genome bin SAMEA3663275 (sample SAMEA3663275) | pig gut metagenome | biome: pig gut; feature: pig-associated habitat; material: faeces | place: China | collected 2013
ATGGCATCGATGTAAGAATCAGACACTATGAATAACGTGAGTTCGGTGTAAGAATGACGCCTTCGGCGGCTTGAAAAAAACAAGAAAAAACAAAAGAAAATAAGAAAAAATAGAGAACGTGAAATGCTTTTTTCTTGTTTTTCTAAAGCCCGCACAGCGGTAAAAGGACTTCCGAACCGTGAGTGCTCTTATACCGAACTGACGTTATGAATAACTCATTGAAAGTAAAAAAACTCGTACCCAACAACAGGTACGAGCTTTTTTCGATATAACTGGAGATGATCAGATGTTATTCTTTCACCACGTCCTTCACCAGACGTACACCCATCACGAAGGCATCAATCGAACAGCCTCTGTCAGGCCAAATGAAGTTGTTCGAGAAATTCATTTCGCTGTCGGTGTTTGACCAATATTGACCTTCGCCCAATTGTTCGTCGCTAGAGAATACCTTCATATTGTAGGGCAGGAAAACAGCACCGGCATCTTCCATCTTCTGCCAAGTGGCGGCATCATATGTGTTGAGAGGGGTGAGGTCTGTTTCTTTAGTCCAATTCTTGACGTTCATGCTGCTATAGGTGACAACGACCGTGTCCACCAACGATACGAACTGCACTCCTTCTGGCTGCTCCCAGGCATCAGGCAACAGGATGATACCCTTTGTGTTCTCAATTGTTCCATAGGCAAGCAGGTTGAGGGCATTGGGACGTTTCCGTATCAGATAGTCCCACTCTGTGTTGGTGAGCGTACGCCATTTGTAGTCGCCGCCGTTGGCAATGGGTTGAGTGCCCCAGTCAACGAATGTGGCACCTTCCTCTTCTTCCAGTTCTTCTGGACGTGGATTGTCACCACTGCCCCAAGCAAAGAGGTCGAATGTGTCCTTCTCGTCGAAGTCCTGATCCAAATCGCCTATGACATTCCACTGATGCTCGGCAAATTGGAAAGTTTTGGTTGACTTGGTGTATTGCAGGTTACCACTTGAGAACTTCACTTGCTGTGTCTCGCTCACTGAGAACAGACCGTTGATGGTACCTTCTTCCTTGCTGTCACAACTTGCCAGCAAGACCGTAGCGAACAATGCGCCAAAGAATAGATTTTTCTTCATGATAGTTTTTAAATAATAGGTAGATAGTGATAAGATTGTAATACAAAAGAGACCCACCCCGCCAATGACGGAGGCGAGCCTCTTTTATCTAATAATGTCTGTTTTACTTGTTGAGAGCCAAAGCCACGTTCACGGCACAGGCTACAGTGCAACCAACCATTGGGTTGTTACCAATGCCAAGGAAGCCCATCATCTCCACGTGAGCAGGAACCGAAGAAGAACCTGCGAACTGAGCGTCAGAGTGCATACGACCGAGGGTATCAGTCATGCCGTAAGATGCAGGACCTGCAGCCATGTTGTCGGGGTGCAGTGTACGACCAGTACCGCCACCTGATGCCACTGAGAAGTAAGGCTTGCCAGCGAGGATGCGCTCCTTCTTGTAGGTGCCAGCCACGGGGTGCTGGAAGCGGGTTGGGTTAGTAGAGTTACCTGTGATAGACACATCCACGTTCTCCTTCCAGAGGATGGCAACACCTTCGCGAACATCGTCAGCACCGTAGCAGTTCACCTTGGCACGAGGACCGTCAGAGTAAGCCTTCGTCTTCACCACTTCGAGTTTGCCAGTGAAGTAGTCGAACTTCGTCTGCACGTATGTGAAACCGTTAATACGAGAAATAATCATGGCAGCGTCTTTGCCCAGACCGTTGAGGATGCAACGGAGTGGCTTCTTGCGCACCTTGTTGGCCATCTCGGCAATCTTGATGGCACCTTCGGCAGCAGCGAAAGACTCGTGACCTGCCAGGAAGGCGAAACACTCAGTCTCCTCGCGGAGCAGACGGGCAGCGAGGTTACCGTGACCGAGACCCACCTTGCGGTCGTCAGCCACAGAACCAGGGATGCAGAAAGCCTGCAAGCCGATACCGATAGCCTCGGCAGCGTCGGCAGCGTTCTTGCAGCCCTTCTTCAGAGCGATAGCAGAACCTACCACGTATGCCCACTTAGCGTTCTCGAAGCAAATGCGCTGAGTTTCTTCACATGTCATGTATGGGTCGAGACCTGCCTTCTCGCAGATTTCGTTAGCCTCTTCGATAGAGGAAATGCCGTTCTCGTTCAAAGCAGCGAGAATCTGCTTCATGCGACGGTCTTGTGACTCGAATTTAACTTCTCTAATCATAGTCTTGTTTCCTCCTTATTCTTTACGTGGGTCAATAGATTTAACAACTCCCTGTTCTGGCTTCGTGCGGCCATAAGTGCCTGTAACGCTCTTGAGAGCCTCATTAGCGTCCATGCCTTTCTTCACAGCCTCCATGAACTTACCCATGTGAACATACTCGTAGCCACAAACCTCGTTGTCCTCGTCGAGGAACATCTTGGTGATGTAACCTTCGGTGAGTTGGAGATAGCGAGTTCCCTTCAACTTGGTGCCGTAGAGTGTACCACACTGTGAAACGAGTCCCTTGCCGAGGTCTTCCAAACCAGCGCCAATCACGAGACCGCCCTCTGAGAATGCACTCTGAGTGCGACCATAGACAATCTGGAGGAAGAGTTCGCGCATGGCAGTGTTGATGGCATCGCAAACAAGGTCGGTGTTGAGAGCCTCGAGGATGGTCTTGCCGGGCAGAATCTCCGATGCCATAGCGGCAGAGTGAGTCATACCAGAGCAACCGATGGTCTCAACGAGACATTCCTCGATGATACCTTCCTTCACGTTGAGAGACAACTTGCAGCAACCCTGCTGGGGAGCACACCAGCCAATGCCGTGTGTCATGCCAGAAATGTCCTTGATTTCCTTAGCCTGAATCCACTTACCCTCTTCGGGAATTGGAGCGGGTCCGTGGTTGGGGCCTTTGGCTACACAGCACATTTCCTGTACTTCTTTAGAATAAACCATAATTGTAAACCAAATTTATTGATTAATAATATAAATGTGTTTTCATCAAAATGCTTTGAAAATGCTTGCAAAATTAGTAAATAAAAATAAGAAGAGCGTAGAAAAAGGAGAAAATCTTTTCAATTGACCCTATTTTTTTTGTAAAAAAAGAGAAAATCTGTAACTTTGTGGCATGATTTTTTACGATTAGCTAATTATTAAATCACTGAAACAATGAAAACTAACAAGAAAAACAGGCAAGGATTTTCTTTATCTGTACTCTTGATGCTCGGACTTGCTTGTCCAATATCGGCTCAAACCACCATCGAAGCCCAAACCAAGACAACCATGACCGAGGTCGTCAGAACTCCCATCTACGACGCTCCACAGGGTAAGGAGGTCTATATTCCGCAAGACTTGAGGGATAACGACTTCACTAAGGCTGCCTCGAAATGGAGTTTTGCCCGTTGCGCTTATACCGATGACGTGATCGTCTTCTGGGAAAAGCCTTTTGGTCCCGATTTGAGCAAGGCTCCCGACCTTGAAGGACACAATATGAAGGTGGACTTGATGAACCTCATGGGACGCATCCAAACTTTCTATGACTATTACAAAAATGACCTTAAATTCATCAAACCCGGTTCAAATGCTGACAAGTATCGCATGATGGTGATGCTCAACTACTCGCTCGAAGGCACCGCCTACGGTGGCGACTACGACGGAGTGATTGGCGCCCTGTGGATTGCCCCCAACCGTGTGCAAGACAAGAAGTTGAACTGCATCGCCCACGAACTCGGCCACTCGTTCCAGTCGATGATAGCCTGCGACCGTCAGGGCGAGAGTTGGGGCGGTGGCGGCATATTCGAGATGTGCAGCCAATGGATGCTCTGGAATGTGAACCCCGAATGGCCCACCGACGAGAACTACCACTGGAAAGCCTTCATCGACCACGCCAACCTGCGTTTCCTCGATGGCGAAAACATCTACCACTCACCCTATCTGCTCGAATATTGGAGCATGAAGCACGGACTCACCGTCATCGGCGACCTCTTCCGTGCCGGCAAGCGTGGCGACGACCCCGCCTCCACCTACATGAAGATGTTCAACCTCAGCAACGAGGACTTTGCCAAAGAAGCCGTCGATTGCTACTCACGCCTGCTCACCTTCGACTTCCCCGGCAAGCACGAGGCAAACAAGAAGTATGCAGGCGAGTTTGTGAACCAGAAGCCTTTGCAGGTGTTTGGTGCCAACATCGTCAAACTCGACACCCAAGGAAAGCCGACCGTGAAGGTGAAGTTCACGGGTGCCGACAAGAACGACGGCTACGCCTACCGACTCGTGGCCGTGAACGACAAGTCCCATGCCACCTATGGCGACATCGCCACAGGTGCCAAAAGTGTGCTGAAGATGAATCTGCCAGCCGACACCAAAGACGTCTATCTCGTTGTGACGGGCTATCCTCTGGGCGACTACAAACCCTACACCTTCAACCCCTACGATGAGAACACCCAACCCGAAGAACCGCACATCTATACATATAATATAAAGTAATTCAACTTTCGGAAGTTCCAAACAGTCTTTTTTAACACGAATTTCACGAATGAAACGAATATTCATGGCCATGCAGACAGAGAGGTATTTCACGAAGCCGCAAGCGGCAACGAATTTCACGAATGCCAACCGGATGGCAGACTTCCGCGAGAGGATGTCTCATTCGTGTCATTCGTTGCACCAAAGGTGCTTCGTGTAATACTTCTTCTAGCTGCATGAAAAAATTCATTTCATTCGTGAAATTCGTTGTTGAAAAGACCTCCGAAACTTAAACAAAGTAACATGAAACACCTTTTCACCACATGGTGCCTTGCAGCATCGGCACTCACCGTGCAGGCACAAGTTCGACAGACACTCACATCGCCAAACGGTCAGGTAAAGATTGAAATAAATGCAGATAAAAAACTGGTATTTAATGTCATAGACAACGGAAAAACACTCCTCCAAGGAGAAGCATCGATGCTTCTTGAAGGAACAAAAGCCAGTCAATACATCAGTGCATCCACCCAGTCGGCCAAGGAACATTTCGACGCGCCCAACTACAAAATCACCTCGTTCGACGACGAGTACAACCAGATGAAAGTGAAGAACAAGAACGGCGTGAGCGTAGAGTTCCGTGCCTACAACAGCGGAGTGGCCTACCGCTTTATCACCACATCGTCCAAAGGCGAATGGACGGTGAAAGACGAGAAAGCCAACTTCACCTTTGCCGACGACTTCACAGCCTATCTTCCCTACTCCACCAACGAGAAGAACCCCAAGGCGATGGCCTTTCAAGCCACCTACGATGTAGCACCCCTCTCACACAGCAAGCCACTCGAAGCCTTCCTGCCAGCCACCGTCGATTGCAAGACCGCCAAAGTCACCCTGATGGAGACCGACGTGGAGAACTACCCCGGCATGTTCGTGAAGGGAGAAAAAAACTCGCTGACAGCCACCTTCGCCCCCAGCCCCAAGACCTTCGACCACTACCCTTGGAGGATGCAGAAATACGTCACCTCCACCCACGACTACATCGCCCAAGGCAAAGGCAACCGCACCTTCCCGTGGCGCATCCTCGCCATCACCCACGACGATGCCGAGATGCCCACCAACACCCTCGCCTACCAGATGGCCTCCCCCTCGCGCATCAAAGGCGACACCTCATGGATTCGTCCCGGCAAAGTGGCCTGGGACTGGTGGAACGACTGGAGCATCTCCGGCGTAGGCTTCAAGGCAGGCATCAACCAAGAGACCTATCGCCACTACATCGACTTCGCCGCCAAGCACGGACTCGAATACATCATTCTGGACGAAGGCTGGTACAACCCCAAGAGCGGCGACATGCTCACCGTCATCCCCGACCTCAACCTGCCCGAACTCGTCCGCTACGGCCAACAGAAAAACGTCGGCATCATCCTCTGGACAGTCTTCAACGTGCTGGACAAGCAACTCGACGAAGCCTGCAACCACTACGCCGCCATGGGCATCAAAGGATTCAAAGTCGATTTCCTCGACCGCTACGACCAAGAGGCCACCCAGATGATATACCGCATCGCCCAGCGATGCGCCCAGAGCCATCTCATGCTCGACTATCACGGCATCTTCGCCCCTCAAGGCATCACACGCACCTGGCCCAACGTCATCAACTTCGAAGCCGTCTTCGGCATGGAAGAAGTCAAGTGGACCGAACGCGCCAAAGTGCAGCGCGATGGCCAGACCATAGACGAACCCTCCAAAGACATGCCCCTCTACGATGTCACCTTCCCCTTCATCCGAGGCATGGTCGGCCCCGTCGATTTCACCCCCGGCGGCATGCGCAACGCCAGCAAAGCCGACTTCCAGCCCATCTACCACCATCCCATGACCATGGGCACACGATGCCACCAACTCGCCCACTACATCGTGCATGAGTCGCCCCTCACCATGCTGGCCGACACCCCCACCGCCTACGAGCGAGAACCCGAATGCACCACCTTCATCGCCTCCCTCCCCACCGTCTATGACGAGATGCGCGTACTCAGCGGCAAGATGGGCGAATACCTCATCGTGGCGCGCCGCCAAGGCAACGACTGGTATGTGGCAGGCGAAACCAACTGGCAGAGCCGCGACATACAAGTCAGTGCCTCCTTCCTCCCCCCAGGCACCTACGAGATGACAGCCTTCCTCGATGGCGAAAATGCCGACAAGACAGCCACCGACTACAACGTGTGGCAACAGACCTTCACCCTGCCCGTCAGCACCGACCACTCCATCACCGTCCACATGGCCAGCGGCGGTGGCTTTGCCGCCAAACTCATCCGAAAGTAAACATCCCCCTATTCGCAAAACAGGTTTGACGCACAGCCAAACCTTCCATAAGGGTCACTCCACACCCTCTCAACCGACGTCCCCGATGTCGGTCAACCGATGTCCCGGACGTCGGTCGACCGATGTCCGGGACATCGGTTTTTAAGGTATTACGACCTCCATTTCGTTTCACCCTCCTCTTTGCCTGTTCTGCCACATATTCTTTTGACTACAAATTTCACAAATTTGACGAATTGGTTCGCCGCAAGCGACGATGGCTTCCACCTTGCCATCCGAATGGCAAGAACCGTCCCCCGGCTCTGAAAATTCGTCCAATTCTAAAATTCGTAGTCCTTAAAAAGTCCTTGTCAAGAAGAAATTCGACATTTTTTTTACTATCTCCGTGATGTTTTTTCACTACCTTTGTAATGTTTTGGATGAAAGGTGTGTATATAGAAGTAGAGAAAAACAAGAAAAATGTGAAAGAAAGAGAAGACATCAGACAATGGATGGAAGCGGCACGGCAGGGCGACGCCCATGCCTGTGGTGTACTGGTGGAGCAGTGTGGCAGACGGATGTTCTCGCTGGTGCAACGGATGGGGCTGAACACGCTCGACGCTGAGGAGGTGACGCAAGATGCCTTGATGCGTGGCTTGCAGCAACTTCAGCACTACAATCCCACACGGGCATCACTCGCCACATGGTTCTGCCGCATCGCCTACCGCACGGCACTGAACCGACTGCGAAAGGCAGAGGTGGTCACGCTCTCCGTCGATGAGGATGAGACCGTCACGCTGGAGACAGACAGGCAGATGGTGCGTCTGTTTCAGGAGCCAGACAACAGCCGTGTGGAGCAGTTGCAGCAGGCTCTAGAGCAGTTGACACCAGACGAGCAGACGCTCATCACGCTGTTCTACTACGACGACCTGCCCATCGGCGACATCGCCTACATCACGGAACAGACGAGCAACGCCGTGGCCGTGAGACTGCACCGCATCAGAAAGAAACTCTACGAACACATTCAAAACCTATCATCATGAAACAGACATTTTCCCCTGAGACAGAGCAGCAACTTAGGGCTGACGTGAACCTGCGTGAAGCCCTCCGCCGTCGATATGCCGAGGAGCCACAGTTGCCCGACAACTTCGCCCTGAAGTTGCAGAAACGCATGGCGGCAGAACGCGAACAGAAGACCGTGAACATCAGACCCCAGCGGTGGCGAAACGTGGCAGCCAGTGTGGCAGGTGCCGTGTTGGTGAGCGGCATGGTGTATGCAGCGGTGCAATGGGGCTTTTCTCGGCAGGGAAAAAGCCCAGAGTGCAGCGATGCCGTCGCTGCGACAAAGAAGGAAGTGCCAACGGCAGAGGGCGACAGCCTCGTCTGCTTCCGCAATGCACGGCTGGACAGCCTGCTGCTGGTGGTAGGCAGCCACTACCGTCATGCGGTGGTCTTCACCGACGAGGAGCCAAAAGCCCTGCGGTTCTCCATCGACTGGAACCAAGAGAAGCCGCTGGCCGACTTCGTGTCCATCGTGAACGAATTTGAGGGACTGCATCTCACAGCCAAACGAGACACCCTCTATGTGGAATCGGTAGAAGAGGAGGACGAACCATGAAACAGTTCCTTCCATTCCTCCTTCTGTGTGTGTCGGTGAGCCTTTCTGCCCAAACGGTCAGCCACACCTTTCATGACGAGCCGCTGGCTCAAGCACTCGAAACTCTCCAGAGCCATCAGCAGACCTACCGCATCACCTTCATCCACAACGATTTGGAAGACTTGAAGGTGACAGCCACCCTGAAAGGTCTCTCCGTGCCCGAAGCCGTGGAACGCATCTGCAAGGGGCTACCCGTAAGGGTGAAAGTGAAAGATACGGACATCTTTGTGCAGTATAAGACAAAGGCGAAAGCGCGCACCATGCTCTTGCAAGGAAAGGTGCTGGACAGCCGCACCCACAACGACTTGCCCGGCGCGATGGTCTATCTGCTCTCGAAAGACAGCACCGTGCTCGACTCCTGCCACGCCAAAATCTCCTATCAGTCAGACAACAAGAAATGGTTCCAGTCCGACTTCCACTTCAACATTCCCCATAAGCAGGACACCTACATCCTCAAGGCACACACGGGCGGCTATGAGACGGGCTACATGGCCTACACCATCAGCAACCTGCACCGCCGTGAGTTCAGCCGACAGTTGCCGCCGCTCTACCTGATGGAAGCGGGACGGATGCTGAGAGAAGTGGTGGTGACCGCCACGAAAGTGAAGTTCTACCACAGGGGCGACACGGTGGTGTATGACGCCAGTGCCTTCCAGCTGGTAGAAGGCAGCATGCTCGATGCGCTGGTCAAGCAGTTGCCGGGCGTGGAACTGAAGAGCGACGGGCGCATTCTTCACAACGGCAAGTTTGTGGAAAGCCTCCTGCTCAATGGCAGAGACTTCTTCAAGGGCGACAATCGCGTGATGCTCGACAACCTGCCAGCCTACACGGTGAAGCAGATAGAGTTCTACGACAAATATGGCGAGAAGAGCGAGTTTCTGGAGCAGACATTGGAAGGTGACAAAGCCTACGTGATGGACGTGAAACTGAAGAAGGAATACAGCATCGGCTATCTGGCCAACCTCGAGGCAGGAGGCGGCACCGACGAGCGATACTTGGCACGTCTCTTCGCCATGCGCTTCACCGACCACTCCCATCTGGCAGTCTATGCCAATGCCAACAACCTTAACGACGACACCCGTCCGGGCGAGGACGACAACTGGCAGCGGAACGATGAACCCAGTCGCACCACCCAGCAGCAAGGGGGCTTCGACTACAACGTGGATGCTCGCAGCAAGAAGTGGAACGCACAGGGCAACGCACGTTTCGCCCACTCGAAGCGCGACCTGCAAACCACCACCCACCGCACAAACTTCCTCCCCAATGGCGACACCTACGAGCGCAGCCGCAACATGGCCGACGACCGCTCTTTCCGACTGAGCACGTGGAACCAGTTTCGCTACAACTTCTCCAACATGCAACTGACCCTCACGTCCAACCTCACCTACACCCGAACGGACAACCGCTCGCAGTTCCTCTCCACCGCCTTCACTGCCACCGAAAGCCTCATCAACACAAACCGACAGCAGGGCATCTTGCGTGGGCATGAGTTCCGCGCCGCCTTCACTGCCAAAGCGACATTCAAGATGGAACATTCCAACGACTACTACGAACTGGAAACCAACATGAACTATCGTAACAAGGACGACGACCGCTTCAACCGCCAGCAAGTGACAGGCAAGACCACCCTCTTCGCCGACCAATATTTCAAGAACCACCCCGACCGCAACCAGAACATCTGGGCACAAGCCATGTACCACTGGGCCATCCGACAAGACCTGTCGCTCGATGCCAGCGCCAGTTACGAGCACCGCAACACCCGACGGGAACAGTCGCTCTACCTGCTCGACCGCCTCGACCGCCACGACAGCATCGGTGTGCTCCCCTCCGTGGCCGACTACGAACAGACGATGGACTTCTCCAACAGTTACGACAGCCACCTCAGCGGCACTGAATTTGGCGACGCGATAGTACAAGCCACCAAAGGCAATGCAGAAAACGCAAGCATCAGTCATGTAGCTATCGTTCTCAAAGATGCAACATCATTAAGCGTGCTCGAAGCTACTGGCAAGTATGGCGTCCGCATCTGCCCTATCGACACATTACTCACCAATTCTGACCACAGCAGCACAGGACAACCTCTGGTACTGATAGGTCGCTTGAAAGACAGAAGCACCATCAATCTGTCTATAGCAAGAGCCAAGACATACCTTGGCAGACCATACGACTGGCTCTTCTCCGACACCGAAGAAGCCATCTACTGCAGCGAACTTGTCCATCTCTCCTACCTCGACTCCCAGGGCAACCATATCTTTCCACAGCAACCCATGTCCTTCCATGACAGCACAGGCGCCATCCTCCCCTACTGGATTGACTATTACAAGCAGAAAGGACTCGAAGTGCCAGAAGGTGCTCCTGGCACCAACCCCTCAGGCATATCCAAGAGTGACAAAATCATCATCATAAACACTATTGACACACAGCATTAAGCAGCAAACACCTCCTTCGTTTCTCTTATTGTCGATTCTGTGCGGGCAAACCACTTCATTCGTTTGCTCGCACATTCTCTATGCATTTCCCAACAGGTTGTGAGACATTTCCTTGACATGAATTAGACAGTCTTGGTGATGTTGGCGTGGGTGTAAAGTTGAACTTTTTTTGTCCATATTTAAGATAATTATCTGCTTCAAGTGCGTTGGGAAATGCGCTTGTATCATTTTTTGAAAATTTCTACGGAGTGCGACACAAATTGGCACAATGTGGTATTATCTTTGTGCCCGAACTTTAATTCATTCGCTTATGTCACTTGATGATTTCATGTTTCACTCGGAAGTCTTAATGATCTCGGATCTAATTCAGACAATGACTCCGTTGACTGGGGAAAAGATGAAGACGGATATGATGAGGATGGCAATTATGCTGACTGGTGAAAATGCTATTATTGTTCGTTCATATAGTTGATTTTTACAAATTGGCTCTCTATATGTACGAATTTGCTTTGTTTTAATACTTTTCTAATAATGTACACGTAAAAAAATGACAAATTTTTCATATCTTTGTATATCAGTTTCTACTGATACCTTCAAATAGACCACCATGAGACATTTCTCTGCACAATGTAGGGAGATTGTATCATTAACATATACAGAAAGACTCCATTGTAGTTATTAAAGGGCTTTGGTCGGCCTGAAGGGTAACTACTTTGGAGCTTTTTGATTTATGGAACTCGGCTCACTAATCTTCAAAAACTAATGACAATAGACGAACTAAATAAACTTATAGTAAACGATGAACATCGCCAGCTGAACTATGGTGGCACGATAATGGCACGGTAAAATACATGACAGCCCCCTGTCGTATGAAGTGTGTTAGTGTATTGTGTCATTCATAGATAAATGTCACCGATGTCGCCGAAAATGTCACCAAAAAGTCACCGAAATGAGGA
>SAMEA3663275__coassemble_537_pt1 | contig 10982 bp, 10 predicted proteins | sample SAMEA3663275__metabat2_low_PE_037 | metagenome-assembled genome bin SAMEA3663275 (sample SAMEA3663275) | pig gut metagenome | biome: pig gut; feature: pig-associated habitat; material: faeces | place: China | collected 2013
ACCGCAATGCGGGAGAGTAGGTCGCCGCCTTCTTGAGAGAGGGGGTTCCTTGCAGGGATGCGGGGAACCCCCTCTCTTTTTTCTTTTTCCCTCTTCTCCCTCTTCTCCCTCTTCTTTTCTCTTCTCTTCTCTTTTTTTCTTTTTCCCCTCTTCTCCCTTTTCTTTTCTCTTCCCCTTTTTTGTCCGTGCTGTAGTTAGAGGATATATGGAAATCGGGAGAATCGTCTGGCTTTTTGTTGATTTCTTTTGAAATCTTTTCTTGATTCCGATTGTTATGCTTATCTTTGTCATCTGAATGATGCACATAAGTGGTGAATAGATATAATATTGTAGAGGTTCGTTCGTTTTATTAAGTGATGCAGATGTTTGATCGGATTCGTAATATTAGATATGTGTTGGTCCTATTTGCAATGTTAATAGCGATAGGGTCTTTGTTGATGTCTAACTATCTGATTTCTGATTTGGAAGAGGAGGAACGAAACAGGATGGAAGTGTGGGCGGAAGCGATGCGTTCCTTGAATGCTGCGGATGAAAATACGGATATGAACTTAGTGCTGAAGGTGATCAATGGAAATCATACGATTCCTGTGATTATAGTGGATAAGGATGGAAAGGCATTGTCATCGCGAAATATTGGCAAATCATTCATGGAGAACGAGGATTCTGTGGCTTATTTGTCTGCATTGGCAAGAGAATATAGGCAGAGTGGGCGTTTTATTCGTATTGATATGCCCCAGGAATACAATTCGAATGATTTTATCACGATCTGTTATGACGAGTCGTTGATATTGAAGAGGTTGGCGATTTATCCTTACATTCAGTTGGGGGTGGTTGTATTGTTTGTGCTGATTGCTATTTTTGCAATTTTCTCAGCGATGCGAGCAGAACAGAACAAACTTTGGGTTGGCTTGTCGAAAGAAACGGCTCATCAGTTGGGTACTCCAATTTCGAGTCTGACAGCATGGCTTCAAGTCTTGCAGGACACGTATCCAGATGATGTTTTGTTGCCCGAGATGGAGAAGGATGTCAAACGTTTGGAGCATATTGCTGACCGTTTCTCGAAGATAGGTTCCATACCAGATCCAAAGCCTGAAGATGTGCTTGAAGTGATGGATAGGGTGGTGGCATATATGCGGAAACGTACTTCTAATAAAGTGGTCATTACAACGCACTACCCTAAGGATCCCGTGATTGTCAGCCTGATTTCCAGTCTTTTTGAATGGGTGGCAGAGAATTTGTGCAAGAATGCGGTTGATGCAATGGGTGGTGAAGGTTCCATCGACATTGTGGTGGATGAAGATGATGAGTGGGTGTATGTGGATGTGAAGGATACGGGCAAAGGTATTTCGGGTAGTTTTGATTCTGTGTTCAAGCCGGGATTCACTACGAAGGCGCGTGGTTGGGGACTTGGACTGTCGTTGGCGAAGCGGATTGTGGAGGATTATCATAAGGGCAAGATTTTTGTCGTAGATTCGGAGCTTGGCGTGGGTACAACCTTTCGTGTTGAACTTCCTAAAGCCCCTTCCGAAGTGTAAAAAGACATCTCAAAGTGATGAAAATCCTTTCAAGACTGAAAAAGTTGTGCTTTTTTCATCATTGTTAAGAAATAAATTTGTACCTTTGCACTCCAAAAGGGAATAATGGATACTTGTAAGATTGATTTGTTGAGTTCTGGACTTGGAGGAAAGACCTTTGAATATGATCTTGGCGATGATTTCTTCGCTGAAATCGATGGACTCATACAGCGTGGTGACATTCATGCGACCGTGGTTTGTTTGAGCGCAGGTTCAGTCTTTAAGTTCCGAATCCATAGCATTGGCACAGTCATTGTACCTTGCGACCGTTGCCTGTCCGACCTCGAATTGCGGATCGAGACGACAGATGCATTGAACGTGAAGTTAGGAAAAGAGTATGCCGATGATGGTGATTGTGTGATTGTTCCTGAGGCAGAAGGTTATCTTGACCTTGCACACTTCATCTATGAATTCATTGTCCTCAGCATGCCGATTGCGTGTTGTCACGAACCTGGGAAATGTGATGACACAATGATGCACGAACTCAGCAGGCATCAAGCCACCCGAAGTGGTGAATCGGATGATGAGCAGACTGATTCAGAAATTGGTGATGTTCGCGATGAACAAGAAGGGGAAGTTTCTGATGACCCCGTAGATAGTCGTTGGGCAGCACTGAAACAGTTGAAAAACAAACTATAAAATTATAAAAAGAAAATGGCACATCCTAAAAGAAGACAGTCAAAGACTCGTACAAGAAAAAGAAGAACTCATGACGTTGCAGTAGCACCAACACTGGCAGTTTGCCCAAATTGCGGTGAATTCTACGTATATCACACTGTATGTTCTGCATGCGGTTACTATCGTGGTAAGGTGGCGATCGTTAAGGAAGCTGCAATCTAAAAACACTCCTCTCTTATGGGAAAAATCAACGCTGTTATAACTGGTGTAGGCGGTTGGGTTCCTACTTATATCCTTGATAATGAGGAGATGTCCACTATCGTTGATACAAGCGATGAGTGGATTATGGAACGTATCGGTGTGAAGACCCGTCACATCCTGAAACCAGAGGAAGGTGCTGGTACATCTTTCATGATGACCAAGGCTGTGAAGCAGTTGCTTGACAAGACGGGTGCTGACCCCGATTCCATTGAGGCGGTGATTGTTGCAACGACAACACCTGACTACCATTTCCCTTCTACAGCATCACTCATCATTGGCAACCTTGATTTGAAGCACGCCTTTGGTTTTGACATGGAGGCAGCATGTGCAGGTTTCCTCTATGCGATGGAGACTGGTGCAGGCTTCATCCGCAGCGGACGTTATAAGCGTATCATCGTTTGTGGTGGTGACCATATGTCCTCCATGACCAACTATCAGGACCGCAACACTTGCCCCATCTTTGGCGATGGCGCAGCATGCGTGATGATGGAAGCGACAGAAGAAGACTATGGTTTGATGGACAGTTACTTGCGTGTGGATGGTAAAGGATACGAAAACCTTCACATGGCAGCAGGTGGCTCTGCAAACATGCCTAGTCATGAAACCGTTGACCAGCGTCTCCACTTCGTTTACCAGGAAGGTCGTGCTGTGTTCAAGCACGCTGTGACAGATATGTCTGATGCAGTGGAACTTGTTGCAAAGCGCAACAATCTCACCAAGGATGACATTGCATGGGTTGTTCCTCATCAGGCAAACGTGCGCATTGAAAGCGCCGTGGCACGCCGTATCGGTGTGGAGGAAGACCACGTGATGATTAACATTGACCATATGGCAAATACCTCAGGCGGCACACTTCCGCTCTGCCTTTGGGAATATGAGCCACAACTTAAGAAGGGCGACAAACTCATCTTCACCGCTTTCGGTGCAGGCTTCACATGGGGCGCAAGTTACATGATTTGGGGCTACGACGGCAGCAAGTTTGCTGACACACCTGCCGAGTTCTACAAGGAAGGTGTGATTAGCCGTGAAGAGTGGTATGCCAAGAGAGGAAGAAAGTAATTTTTATTGAAAAGTGAAGAGTGAAAAGTGAAAAATCCAAGTTACTCCTACTCGAATGGGGTAAAATGGATTTCTCACTTTTCACTCTTCACTTTTTTATTATTTCGAAAACACTATGCATAAATCAGGTTTCGTAAACATCGTCGGTAATCCCAATGTGGGTAAATCTACATTGATGAATCTGCTTGTGGGGGAGCGCATCTCCATTGCCACTTTCAAAGCACAGACAACACGTCATCGTATCATGGGTATCATCAATGATGACGATGCACAGATTGTGTTTTCTGACACACCTGGTGTGTTGAAGCCCAACTATAAGTTGCAGGAGTCCATGCTCGCCTTCTCCGAGAGTGCGTTGGTTGATGCCGATGTGCTGCTCTATGTCACAGACCCGATGGAGAAAGTTGATAAGAATGCAGATTTCCTGGCAAAGGTGGCCCAGATGGAAGTACCAGTTCTTGTGCTTATCAATAAGATAGACCTGACCGACGAAAAGAATCTTGTGACTTTGGTGGAGCAATGGCATGAACTTTTGCCTAAGGCTGAAATCTTGCCTATTTCCGCGTTACACAAGTTCAATGTTCAACCTGTTTTAGTGCGTATCAAAGAACTGCTGCCCGAGTGTCCTCCTTATTTCGATAAAGACCAACTGACTGACAAACCTGCCAAGTTCTTTGTCACGGAGATTATTCGCGAGAAGATACTGCTCTACTACGATAAGGAGATACCTTATTCCGTGGAGGTTGGTGTGGAAAGTTTCAAGGAAGACAAGACTCACATCCACATCAATGCTGTCATTTATGTGGAGCGCGACTCACAGAAGGGCATCATCATCGGTCATCAGGGTAAGGCTCTGAAAAAGGTGGCTACCGAAGCCCGTAAGAGTCTTGAAAAGTTCTTTGGCAAGAGCATCTATCTGGAAACATTTGTGAAGGTCGATAAAGATTGGCGCAATTCTACGAAGGAACTGAACTTGTTTGGGTACAATCCTGAGTGATGGAATAGATGGCGAGGTTTTTTGTGGTCATATACTGCATGTTGTCGGGTCTGGTAGCATATACCCAATCACTCAGGACTGACACGGTGAAAAATGACCACATTGCTCGCCTGAAGCATTGGGGCTACGAAGCAGAATTGCAGGTTGGGCAGGTGCTAAAACTGGACAAGTACCAGAAAGCCTACATGATAGGGAAGTCAGACTATTCTTTGGCATTTAAGTTCCATCATGTAAGTTTGCCTTCAGATAGTGACGCATTTGCTTACGATTACCATTATCCTACCTTTTCTATCGTCGGGAAATTCAGCAAAAACAATGGTGTCACGATGCATCGCAACGAAGACTATCCACATTGGGACAATCTGTCGGAGGACTATTATGACATTGCTCCGTACAACACACGTTTGGGCAACTCTTTCGCTGTCTATGGCTCTTTCTCCTACCCTCTGTATCGTGGTGCTCGGTGGGAGTTTGATGCCAGTGTCAATTTGGGACTTGCCTATTCTGCCAGTAAATACGACAAGCAGACCAGTGTCGATAACGACATGATAGGTTCACGCTTCCTGTTCTATGCAGGGGGTGGTGTGAGCGCCACCTATCGTGTTGCACCCTCATTGGGCATCAAGGCAGGTATAGATTATTGGCACATTAGTAATGGCAGTACCCGTCAACCTAACCGTAGCGCAAATATTCTCGGACCTACACTCGGTGTTGTCTATTACCCCTATTATGACCTTTTGTTCAAGCAGCGGCATGTCTATCAGCCATCAGCATTCAAACCCTATTGGTACTTGAATCTTAAAGGTGGAATAGGAGCACAGACACGCATTGAGGACTGGGATCGTACACAATACCGAATCACGAAAGACAATCCAGACTGGAGAAAAGAAGATTTTACGCTCTATTCGGTGGCATCCTTGCAAACCGATATTATGTACCGTTATGCAAGGATTGGTGCATGGGGCGGGGGATTTGACATACAGTATTGCTCATGCTACTCCCATCTTTTGGACATCGATGAGGAGAAGGGTGTCAACTGCGCACATCATCCATGGTTGATAGCCTTCGACTTGAAACACACCTTTTTCTATGGCAATTTGTCGCTTGCTCTTGGCGGAGGTGTATATTTATATCGGGAGATGGGAGACTTCTCAGACCGCAATGATCCGTTTTATTTCAATCGCATAGGTGTTCACTACACGATTCCTCAATTGCACAATTTTACGGTGGGCATTGAAGTGAAGGCCCATCTCACCAAGGCAGACTTCACAGAATTGATGATAAGTTATCCTATTGAACTGAGAAAGAAAGGAAAATGAAAGGAGGGGATTCCGTCTATTGATAAGTGAAACAGGTCATCACAGGTGTCCCCCCTCTTAGAAATTATCATCTCACTTCCAAGATGACTCTTTGGTAGGAGACCAAATGGAAGGGTCCGTCGTCATGCACCTCACAAATGAGGTGTATTTTTCCCCCTTTCGCAATTAGGGGGCACTCGGAATTTGAGGCGTGATGCGGTATTGTCCGTGATAACGAGTTTTGTAGGGGAGGTGCCTGCTTCAGGTTGGTACCACCAGTAGAAAGAGAGGTGGTCGCCCTCGGCATCTTTCGACATCGTAGGCATCAATCACCTGCTCCAGCACCTTTCCCCATTCTTGGGGATAAGGGTCGCAATTCCATCCCACCGTTGTCATAAAGGCTTCAATCTCAAATTGGTCGGCATAGGAAAACAGTCGAATCGCCGACTCCATATCATCAGGCTCCACGTTGCAGTCACCAATGTCAGACATGATGACAATGCGTGGTTTCAGTTCGTCAGTGTTTGACTTTGCTTCAGAGTTTGTTGACATCAGAAGGAGGAGGGAGAATAATAGTAGGTAACTTGGACTTTTCATGTGGAGTGGATGATTTATAGTTGGTGGTGAGGCGTTTCTTTGTCCGTACTCTTTCAAGTGCAAAGTTACATAAAAAATGAAAAAGGACGATGAAGAATGATATTTTATTCTACAATTAAAGTTTTTGACAGTGATGACAGCGTAAATGGTCAAATTCCCGTACCTTTACATAAGATAGGGTGCACCTCAACAATAAAAACAAACATGTTTGTTTTGTATTGTGCTTGGTTTTCACTACCTTTGCACCGATTTTAGAGCTGCCTTGGCCTTGTCCGGAGGATGGGGAAGCCATCTGGGGCGGTGAGTATTAACCCGAAAAGGTGATAATGGCTATCAGTTCTTAATAAGAATTACTGAAAAGATTATGGCAAATTTAGTAGCAATAGTGGGTCGTCCCAATGTGGGCAAATCGACCTTGTTTAATAGATTGACCAAGACTCGTCACGCGATTGTGAGTGATGAGGCTGGTACGACGCGTGACCGTCAGTATGGCAAATGTGAGTGGGGCAATAAGGAGTTTTCTGTGGTTGACACAGGAGGCTGGGTGGTGAACTCGGACGATGTGTTTGAGGAGGAAATCCGCCGCCAGGTGCTGATTGCTATCGAAGAGTGTGACGTGATACTCTTCATGGTGGATGTGCGGACGGGTGTGACCGACCTCGACATGGAGGTGGCTGACATCCTGAGGCGCAGCAAGTTGCCCGTGTTTGTGGTGGCCAACAAGGTGGATAGCAACGAACACCGCTACGATGCCGCAGAGTTCTACAGCCTGGGACTTGGCGACCCCTACTGCATCAGTTCGCTGACGGGCAGTGGAACGGGTGACCTCTTGGATGCAGTGGTGGGCAGTTTCACCAAAGAGATGCAGGAGGTGATTGAGGAAGACATTCCTCGCATCGCGGTGGTGGGCCGTCCGAATGCGGGCAAGTCGTCGCTCATCAACGCTTTCTTGGACGATAACCGCAACGTGGTGACCGACATAGCCGGCACAACGCGCGACTCTATCTACACGAAGTATGAGAAGTTTGGCTTCAACTTCTATCTGGTCGATACCGCAGGCATCCGCAAGAAGAACAAGGTGACAGAGGACTTGGAATACTACTCGGTGATGAGGAGCATCCGCGCAATCGAGAACTCGGACGTGTGTGTGCTGATGGTGGATGCGACGAGAGGTATCGAAGGACAGGACATCAATATCTTCCAGCTGGTGCAGAAGAACCAGAAGGGACTGGTTGTGGTGGTGAACAAGTGGGACTTGGCGGAAGAGAAGTCGAATGAGGCGATTCGCCATTTCGAGCGTGCCATCCGTGACCGTTTTGCACCATTCACGGACTTCCAAATCGTCTTTGCTTCTGCTGTGACCAAGCAGCGCATTTTCAAGGTGTTGGAAGAAGCACAGAAGGCTTATCAGGCAAGAACCAACAAGGTTTCGACGGCGAAACTGAACGAAGTGATGCTGCCTATCATTGAGGCTACTCCGCCACCATCGCTGAAGGGTAAGTACATCAAGATTAAGTATGTGATGCAGATTCCTGACACACGAGTGCCTTCATTCGTATTCTATGCAAATTTGCCACAGTATGTGAAGGAGCCTTACAAGCGTTTCTTGGAAAACCAGATACGTGAGCATTGGAACTTTAAGGGTACGCCTATCAATGTGTATATCAGACAAAAATAAGGTCATTTACAATTTATCATTTGCCATGCGGGGAGTGGGGAAGATTCTTATTGCGTTGGGGCTGTTGTGCGTGGTGTCATGCCATGAGCCCACTCCTGAAGAGGCGGCTCAGATGGCGTTGAAGGAGGCATTAGAGGCGTTGGAGAAGGGAGAGCATGATGTTTACTTGCAGCATGTGGATTTTGGCAAAGAGATGGATTCGGTGCAGACGGCATATATGAGGAATGTGTTGCGTCAGCATGTGGGATGGCGGCGTTCAGAACGTGCTGTTGTGTTGTCAATAGACATGGTGGACGTCAAGATGCAAGAGGATAGTGTCTGCACGGTATATTATCAGTATTCTTTTGCTGATGGAACGCGGGAAGTCGGAGTACAGAAGATGGTGCGGCATGGAAATGAATGGAAACTGCGATTGAGAAACTAAGCTTTTGTAGAACAAACACTAAAATAGATCATGAAAACAAACAAGAATGTGTTTGCCTCGAAGGTGGGTGCTATTCTTGCAGCGGCAGGTAGTGCTGTGGGACTGGGGAACGTGTGGCGTTTTCCTACAGAAACAGGTACCAACGGTGGCGCTGCATTCATCTTGATTTATGTATTATTCATGCTGCTGTTGGGTGTGCCGATTATGGTGACGGAATTCGCCATCGGAAGGCATGGCGGCGAGGATGTGACCCATGCTTTTGAGAAGATGAGCGGAGGCAAGAGAGGATGGCGATGGATGGGCTTGATTCCTTTGGTTAGCGGTTTCCTGGTACTCAGTTATTATGCTGTGGTGGCGGGATGGACGCTCTACTATGCTTATGAAGCACTTATTGGAGGCTTTTCAGGAAAGAGCCCGGAAGATTTTACTAATGATTTTGTGGCGTTTTCTTCGGATACCCTTCAGCCCGTTTTTTGGATGATGATCATCATTATTCTAACTTGTGGCATTGTGGCACTTGGCGTGCAAAAGGGGATTGAACGGGGTGCTCGTATCATGATGCCGCTGCTGTTTGTCTTTATTTTGGTGCTGGTGGGATGTTCTTTGGCATTACCTAATGCCAGCAAAGGCTTGACTTTCTTGTTCCAGCCTGATTTCTCCAAGGTGAACAGTTCGGTGATTCTCAGTGCGATGGGTCAGGCATTCTTCTCACTGAGTGTGGGCTTGGGGTGCTTGTGTACTTATGCCTGTTACTTCCGTAAAGACATAGACCTGATGAAGGACGGGTTGAGTGTTGCCAGCATCGACACATTAGTGGCATTGCTCAGCGGTCTCATCATCTTCCCCGCTGTCTATTCCATTCAGGGGCTGCAGCCCGATGCTGGACCTTCGTTGGTGTTCATCACATTGCCGAATGTGTTTCAGCAAGTGTTTGGCAATATTTCTTGGTTGGCATATCTCTTCTCGTTGATTTTCTATCTGTTGCTTGTCATGGCAGCCTTGACCAGCAGCATTTCGATGCTGGAGATGTCGGCTGCCTATTTTCACAAGAATCTTCATTTGTCCCGTCCGTTGGCGGCAGTGATTGTCAGCGTGGTGTGTATGCTGCTGGGCACTTTCTGTTCGTGGTCTTTTGGCGATTGGAAGGATGTCACTCTTTTTGGCATGGGCTTCTTCGACCTCTTCGATTACATCGTTGCCAAACTCATCATGCCGATTGGTGGCATGCTTATGTGCATTTTCCTCGGTTGGGTGGTTGACGAAAAGGTGTTGCGCGCCGAAATGACCAACAATGGCACCATCAAGAGCCCGCTTTATTCCACTTACCGTTTTATCATCCGTTACTTTGCGCCGCTCTGCATCTTCCTCATTTTTGCAAATGAGTTGGGCTTGTTTGGATTCTTGAAGTAAACACACTTCTTTTCTGGCTGAATTTTTGGCAGTTCGGAAAAAAAGTGCTACCTTTGCAGCCGATTTTGCCAGCCCGTGTGGGGCAATGATTAGAAACTTGCAAACTCATAAACATAAATATTCAATATGAACATTTCAGTAGAGAACATTGACAAGGTGAACGCGGTGATGACTGCCGTGGTGGAACCTGCCGACTATACGGAGAAGTATGAGAAGGCTATCAAGGACGCAAAGAAGAAAATGAATATGCCCGGTTTCCGTCCTGGCATGGTGCCAGTAGGCTTGATTAAGAAGCAGTTTGGCGTGAGCATCCTCGCAGAAGAGGTGAACAAGGTGCTTCAGGATGGTCTGTTTGGCTATATTCGCGAGAACAAGATTAACATGTTGGGCGAACCTCTGCCTACCGAAGATAACAACAACGTGGAACTGAAGGAAGGCGAAAGTTTCACTTTCAAGTTTGAATTGGCAATTGCACCAGAGTTTGAGGTGTCACTGACCAAGAAGGATAAGATTGACTACTACAACGTGGAGGTGAGCGACCAGATGGTGGAGAATCAGGTGGACATGTACCGTCAGCGTGGTGGTAAGTACGAGAAGGTGGACTCTTATGAGGACAACGACATGATTAAGGGTGTCATCACAGAACTGGATGTGGAGGCTCCCGTGAAGGCTGAGGATGTGGTGATGTTGCCAAAGTACTTCAAGAACGATGACCAGAAGAAACTCTTCGAAGGTGTGAAGGTGAATGACATTGTGACATTCAACCCATCAGTGGCATATGACAACAACGAGGCTGAGTTGACCTCTCTGCTGAAGGTCGAGAAGACTGATGCTCTGAATCACAAGGGTGAATTCAACTTCCAGATTACAGAAATCACTCGTTTTGTGCCAGGTCCATTCAATCAAGAACTGTTTGACAGCGTGTTCCCTGGTGGTGAGGTGAAGACAGAGGCTGATTTCCGTGCGAAGGTGAAGGAACTGATCGCAGACCAGTTCAAGAAGGACAGCGACTATAAGTTCTTGCTCGATGTGCGCAAGCATGTGACCAAGAAGGTGGGCAAGCTGG
>SAMEA3663275__coassemble_628_pt1 | contig 10151 bp, 10 predicted proteins | sample SAMEA3663275__metabat2_low_PE_037 | metagenome-assembled genome bin SAMEA3663275 (sample SAMEA3663275) | pig gut metagenome | biome: pig gut; feature: pig-associated habitat; material: faeces | place: China | collected 2013
CGTTGCACCTTTAGGTGCATTGTGCATTGTATAAATTCGTCATATTCGAAATATTGGCTACGCCGAGCTAAAGGTTCGTTGTTGAAGAAAGCATCCGAAACTTCAGTTAGTTATTACTGTCCGCTAAACTTTAGAGTGCAGCAGACAGTAATAATTACGAATTGAACAACTTTGTTTCTTTGTTTCATTTGCCTCTTAGGGCAATGTCTCATCTCAACGAGTTCCTGTGGAACGATTAGATGAATGATGATGTATCGTATGTTTTTTGACGTATGGATTAAACTTATGGGCGTTTTTTACATCCAAAATAATGTTATTCTTTTATTATAAACTTTTTTAATCACTCTAACCTAGTAAAAAAAACAAAATTATGAAGAGTTATTTGAAGACATTGGCACTTGGTGCTACACTGATGAGTGCAACAGCATTGATGGCTCAGCCTGGCGGCGGTTTCCCTGGCGGCGGTTTCGGCGGCTTTGGTGGAGACCAGAGTTCTCAGGCTCAGGCAGAGTATTCCGAGAAATTTGCGGACATCAACTATGCTGGCGATGACGGACAGGTTTACCACATGCTTGACATCTATCTTCCCAAGGAAGTGAAGGAAAAATATCCTGTGGTGGTACATATCTACGGAAGTGCATGGGGCAGCAACAGTTCTAAGGGTGCTGCTGACATCAACACCATCTGTGCTGCGTTGCTCAAGGCTGGTTACGCTGTGGTGACACCTAACCACCGTTCCATCCGTGATGGCAAATGGCCTGCTCAGGTGAATGACATCAAAGCGGTCATCCGCTTCATCCGTGCCAATGCTACCAAGTACAAATTTGACACTTCTTTCATCGCTACATCTGGATTCTCTTCAGGTGGTCACCTGTCTGCCGTGACAGCGCTCTCAAATGGCGTTAAGGTGGCAAAGCAGGGCGAAGCAGAGTATGACATTGAAGGCAGCGTGGGTCCTTACACGAAGGAGTCAAGTTATGTGAACGCATTCTGCGACTGGTCTGGTCCAACCGAATTGCTCCAGATGGAATGTGGCAATGCGATGATATTTGGTGGCAAGGGCAACACGCCTGAGGAACAACTTATCGGTGCTCCGAAGGAAGGTAACGAGAGCAAGTTCTTGCTGCTGAGTGCATCGGGCTACATTGACAAGGACGATGTGCCAGGATATATCTTCCATGGCGATAAGGACAATGTGGTGGCATCTTGCGTGAGCCAGTATCTCTACGACCAACTGCAGAAGGCTGGTGTGGAAAGCCACATCTTGCGTGAGCCCGAAGGAGGTCACGGCATGGGCATGTATTCGGAAGCGAATCTGCAGAAGATGGTGGACTTCCTTAATGGGGTGCGCACTGCCAAGAAAAAGAAATAAATAAAAATCAGTAGAAGAGAAAGGGCGAAGCCCCTCTGCATCGGCAAGGATGCGGAGGGGCTTCGTATGTGGAAGAGGGGGTTGTGTGAGTTTTTTTCTCTTTTCTCTTTTTGCATTTCACTTAAAATCCGTATCTTTGCACTCCAGTTATTAACGAATAAAGAGAAAAAGCAATGGAAATCAATAGTTGGTTTGAATGCAAGGTGAAGATGGATGTGATGCAGGACGACGGCACCACGAAGCCCCAGACGTTTGTGTATCTGGTGGATGCGCTGAACTTCACCGAGGCGGAGTCGAGAATCATTGAGGAGGTGAAGCCTTATGCGCACGGCAATCTGGACGTGACGGACATCAAGCGTGTGAAGTATGCTGAAATCTTCACCAGCGACAGCGATGTGGCTGACAGGTGGTACAAGGTGCGTTGTCTCTTCATCACGATTGATGAGAAGACGCAGACGGAGAAGGAGATTGCCAACAACATGCTGGTGCAGGCTAGCACGTTCCACGAGGCTGTGGAGAATTTTGACAAGGGCATGAAGGGCAGTCTGATGGACTACCGCATTGCTTCCTTGCAGGAAACTAAAATCATGGATGTGTTCCGCTTTGTGGCACGTGACAAGAAAGAGGACGCTAAACCAGAATTTGAGGCATAAATGATTGCAGAGAATTTGCAGCGGGTGAGGGCCACCTTGAAGCAGGGTGTTTGCTTGGTGGCTGTGTCAAAGTTCCATCCTGTGGAGGCTCTTCGGGAGGCTTATGGGGCAGGGCAACGCATCTTTGGTGAAAGCCATGTGCAGGAACTGATGGCGAAGGAAGAGGTGCTTCCGAAGGACATTGAATGGCACTTTATCGGACACTTGCAGACGAATAAAGTAAAGTATATTGTGCCATATATAAGTCTCATACATTCAGTTGATTCTGTGAAATTGTTGAAGGAAATCAACAAGCAGGCAGAGAAGGTGGATAGGGTGGTGGATGTGCTGTTGCAACTACATGTGGCAGCCGAGGAGACCAAGTTTGGTTTCACTCCCGGCGAGTTGCTGGAGATGCTTGCGGCAGGAGAATGGAAGACCATGCAGCATGTGCGTGTGGTGGGGCTGATGGCAATGGCGACCAATACTGACGATGAGGGGCAGATAGCCCGTGAGTTTGACACGGTGAACCAGGTCTTTGCCACTGTGAAGGAATGCTTCTTTGCTGACGAACCTGCCTTCAAGGAACGCTCGATGGGCATGAGCAGTGACTATCTTATTGCGCAGGAGCATGGAAGCACGATGGTTCGTATCGGTACCACCATCTTCGGTGAACGCGACTACGGAAAGGGTTGAGGTTAGAGTTTAGAGTTGAGGGGTTAGAGGGTTGACACGGTGTGCGACTTGCCGCAGGGTAAATGACTAAATTGTAAATGATATTGTGAATCTGAATGACCGACGCCGAGATGTGGCAAGGGAGATCTGCCGCATCTATGATGTGAAACTGAGTGTGGAGGCATTGCATGCCTTCGCCAACATCCTTGTGCCCATGAAAGTGCTGCGTGGTCATAAACTGGTCAGTGAGGGTCAGGTGTGCAACCACATGTTCTATGTGGACAGGGGCATGGTGTTGCAGTACTATACGAAGAACAATGCGACCGTGACCGAACATATCAGTCATGAGGGAGACATGGTGGTTTGCATTGAGAGTTTCTTTTTGCGTGAACCCTCCAAGATCGTAGCGTCGATGATAGAGCCAGGTGTGGTCTATGGCATTCCGCACGAAGAGATGGAAGCCATAGCCAGTCATACGTTTGAACTTTGCCGACTTATCTTCAAGTTCTACCAACGTGCCCTCATCATCTCGCAGCGTAAAGCCGACGTGCTCCGTTTCGAGACTGCCAAGGAACGCTATATTCGTACCCTCCGCGAGAATCCGGAAATCATCCGTCGTGCTCCTCTCCACAATGTCGCCTCCTTCCTTCAGATGACTCCCGAAACCCTCAGCCGAGTGCGAGCGCAAGTGACAGAGGAAGACATGAAATGAATAAGCGACAGATACCTGCATCTTGAAAAATTCTTACCCCCACAAAGGGCTTCAGCAGACCCCATCTGCCGAAGCCCTTTTCCATTTTCATCCCTCACCTTAATCCACTCTCATCCCACCCCCATCACTTCACGCATCCAGCACTCATCACTTCACGCATCTGTCAGTCGTCACTTCAACGAACATAACGCCTGCCAGCCCGACCTCATGATGCCTGAGAGAGCAAGGAAGACACGGAAGAGAGGCCGACCAAGATACAGGTGCGCGACCGAGGTAAACACGGGTGTACGTTCGTAGAGGACATGAGTGTGTGATGGCGACGGATACAGGTGTGTGTTCGTGCAAGACATAGAACCAACCTTCTCGGATATTTCCCAATCTCTTTTTATGTTTTACAACACATTCTCAAAAAAAATCTTCCCAAGAAGTTTGTCCAATAACAAAAAAAGTCCTTAATTTGCAACCGTGTTCTTCAAACATAGCATCTTATGTTATAGGGATACATGACATTTTATTTGCTCATTTGCACCTCGAACTGGAACCTCGAAAAAGTGAACGGGCAATTTCTACACACATTGAGGCTTGTGCTTAAAGCGCAGGCTTCCCATAGTGTGTAGAAGGTGGTTCCAGACCTGAGGTGCGTATGGTGAAGACCTGCGCTTTTCTTTTGTTTATAGGTTAGTACGGTATTCTCCATAAGAAGCTAAAACAATTTAGTATTAACTTAAAACATAATGAGTAAATGAAAAAAAATCTGCTTTCTTTGGTTGCTATGATGTTTGCAACCGCAATTCTTGCACAAAACACATTAGTTGCAACATTAAGTCATGGTGATAGAATATCCATGTATTATGGAACTTATGCTTTGCGTGATGCATTGAACGCAGCTTCTGGTGGTGATGTGATTAACCTATCAGGAGGAGCTTTTCAGGCGGTGAACATCACAAAAGGTGTTACTTTGCGTGGTTCTGGTATAGATAGTTCCACTCCCACATACATATCAGGCGATTTCACAATTAATATTCCCACTAGCAGTACCTATCGTTTGACAATGGAAGGTATACGTTGCTCCAATAAAACGCGTCTTGAGGGTAAATATAATAATCCATATTTCATAAAATGCGAATTTACAGATCTTTATTATGGAGCATCAAAAAATTCTTCTGTTATCAACAATGGACTTTTGGTAAATTGCCGAATATTAAATAATTGTGAAATGGAAAGTGCTGGAACGGCGCAGTTTATCAATTGCTTTGTGAAAAATTTCCAAAATAATAGATATGCGGGCAGTAACACCTCTGGTGCTTTTGTGAATTGTGTAATAGTATTATATAACGAAGGAAGTTATCAAGCATACTATACTCATGCGGATTATATTAATAACTTTCAGTTGTTAAATACTATTCTGTGTAGAGTGGCAGGGCCTTATTCTTCACAACTGAAACCTCTGCCAGCCAGTTCTATTGCAACCAATTGTATAAGTGTTGATTATCAATATCCTAGCGCTGCAATTTTTAGTAACCAAACTGCTAGTACCAACAACAAAACTGCCACATATACGGAGTTGTTTAAGAATTTCACAGATACATATTCTGAGGGTCAATTGTTTGAATTGACAGCTAATGCTAAGAAGAATTTTCTTGGTAATGATGGTACAGAAGTGGGAATGCATGGTGGCTTGCTGCCTTACAACACAACACCTTCCTACCCGCAGGTTACAAAAATGAATGTAGCAAACAAGACTACTGCAGATGGTAAGCTCAGTGTAGAGATTGAAGTGAGTGCGGTGGAATAAAATCTCGATTGTTATGCGAAGATTCCTCATATTATTCATGCTGTTTTTTAGCCTATTTGTGTCGATGCGAGGTCAGACCATTACCGACATCCATCAGATAGACTTGAGCGGGCTACCACAGTCCACAACAGTGAAAACTTTACGCTACTGGTTTGACGACGAGGTTGCTCCTTCGGGAGCTATTAACACATTGTCTGGTCAGTATATGCTTGATGTGTCAAGCCTTATGGATGGTTTGCATACACTTCATCTTCAGATTATCGACAATAAAGGTGTCGCTGGTTATATAGGTTCCAATATATTTCTAAAGATGGGAAGCAGTGATGCTTTGGCGGCCATGAAACTATTATATTGGTTTGACGATGACAATAATCTGAAGCAAATAAATATTAGCGGAGGTGTTCAGCTGATAGATGCTTCTGCATTGACAGAAGGGCTGCATACACTTCACTATCAAGTGATGGACTCACAAGGACAGATGACTCCTTCTGCTTCGACCATGTTTCTACGTGTAAGCACTAGTGATGAAACTCTCACAGCAAAGAAACTACGGTATTGGTTCGATGAAGATGCCACCACTGCGGTCACAACAAATGTAACGAACGGAACACGAATATTGGATGTGTCAATGTTGTCTTCAGGGCTACATGCTTTGCATTATCAAGTGATGGACTCACAAGGACAGATGACAACTCCTGTGACTCGAGTCTTTATGAAGAACTTGGATGATTTGATGACAGGTGGCACTAATCATGTTGCGAAGTATCAATATTGGCTGAATCAGAATAGTCAGGCCATGAAAACCATCGAACTTGATGGTAATATCCCCAATCCTTACAAACTGATTTCCCTTCTGCCTATGCAGAAAGAACCGATCCAATCGTCAAATTTTCACTTTGAAATGATGAAGGGTGCACCTACTATCATTGCTAAAAACGTGTTGCACATGCGTTTCTATGACACAAAGGACTATTTTGTCGATTCCGAGGGGACTTTTGTGGATTATCAGACAGCCCAAAAGATTGAGCCTGTAGGTGAGATACAAACGACACAGACATTCTCAAAAGTGCCAGCGAATGACATCCGTTGGTACACTCTGCCAGCAGAAGAAGGTGACACGGTGGCATTCCGTTTGAGTCAACCCGCCACTGTGCAAGTGTTTGCACCGAGTGGTAAGGAGGTTTTTAAGACCTTAGGGGCAGAATCGGTGAAGTGGGATGGCATCCACACATGGGAAGATGGCACGTATTATGTAGCAGTGCATGATGTGACAGGCTCACAGAGTGACATGACCCTCAACTATATGCACATGGACAAATACGATGTGGTTGATTGGGATGTGCATACTGTTGGTAATGGTGGTTGCAGCTCGATTTCGTTCAAAGGCAATGGCTTCAGAGACTTGGGGTCTGTTGACCTTTATACAGCAGAGGGCGACACCATTCACTCTGTGGATGTCGGTCACGAAAGTGATGCTGAAACATCTGTCACATTCGACTTTTCAGGAGCTGAGTTAGGCATATATAATGCGGTGTTCTACTTTGCAGATGAAGACAAGCGACTTTCTGAAATTGTGACTGTTGAAGAGGCTGTTGATATAGAACTTATCACAGATGTCTCTTTCCCCTCTTCTTTCTTGCGTGGAACTTCAACGACGTACACCATCAAGATAAAGAATAAGGGAAATATGACGGCATATTCCGTTCCGATTTATACATGGATAATGAATAAGGGGAATAAAAAAGGAATATACCATATTGACTATAAGGGTCTCGACCTTGCTGGCATTTTCGATGACGTAAATATGGATTCTCTTTCGGTAAGTGAAAGAGCCGAGCTACAGGCTTTATCTGAATCGCTCGGAGCCGAGCACCACTTCCTTCGCTTTCGAGTGGCGGATGAAGACTCGCCTGGTGATAGTGTCTGGGTAAGAAGTAACTATTTCTTTACGAATATTGCTCCATCCGAAACAAAAACAATACAGCTGACTCTTTCTGCAAATGAGGAAGTATGGGCATATTTTACAGTGCCTGAAGATTGGCGAACTTTTTCTTCTGAACAAGGTTCAAATGGAGCAATGCATGTCAAAGCTCGATTCAAAGAACCAAGTCTGAAGGACAAGTACTGCTGTGTCCGAAGCAAGGTTGAATGTGTGTTTAATTTGGCAGCGGATGCTACAGGAATTGCAAATACCTTATTAGGTGTTATGGCTCCTGGCACACCAGCAGATGCTGTTACAGGTGTTGCTAGTTGTGCAGCAGATGCTCTTAGTAGGGTTGTATCAGCGGCAGGAGACGCTATGTGTGGAAAAAATGATGTAGCCCAAAATGCGCTGGAACAAGCCAAAGCATTAGCAAATAATTTGTCAATAGCCAAAACTTTATCAGGATGTGCTTCCAAATTGTTTGGAGCAGGAAAAATCAAGGCAATTTTAGAAGCTATTAGTACTATCGCAGATGGTGGAGGGTTTGTGTCAGGATTTAATCTAGCTGCAGATGTGGATGGATGCAGAGAAGCTTTTTCACAGCCAATCCCCAACTGTCCTCCCAATCCAAATGGGGGTGGTGGCACTTCCACGCCACAACCCCCATCCGACCCCAATGACATCTATGGTTATCTCTCTGATGCTGGTAATAAGTTTATGGCTGATACGGTGGCAAAGGTAAACTACACCATTGAGTTTGAGAATGACCCAGAGTTTGCGACGGCTTCGGCACATACGATTGTGATTAAAGACACGTTGGACAGCCCCTACTTTGATTTGAAGTCCTTCCAGCCTACAGGTGTCAGATTGGGTGAACGAGAAGTGTTCTTGGACGAGGCAAAAGACGTGAAGCAGGAAAAAGGCGTGACAAGCTTCCTGAAGACCATTGACATGCGACCTGAAATTTATGCAATTGCACAGGTTGAAGGCAACTACAATCAACAAAAGGGCATAGCTACTTGGACATTTACAAGTCTTGACCCGATGAGCATGGAGCCGACAGACGAACTGATACAAGGCATTCTGCCTGTGAATATTGATGGTACGTCGGGCATCGGTGAAGTGATGTTTGAAGTAGGTGTGAAGCCTAACAAAGGCGATGGTACAGAGGTTAAGAATCGTGCAAGCATTGTCTTTGACTATGAAGAGCCTATTCTCACACCCACTTGGACAAACATTGTTGATGCTGTGGCTCCCGAAAGCTATATCAAGCAAGTTGTAATGGAGAACGACACCGTGGCGACACTGCATCTGGTTGGTAGTGACAATCGTTCGGGTGTATGGCGTTACAATGTCTATGTACAGGCTGGTGAGGATGCACCATGGTGGTTAGCTGGCGAGAACCTGACCACTCCCACCTGTCAATATACGGGTACGAAGGGCGTGAACTATGGTTTCTACGTGGCTGCCACCGATTCGGCTGGCAATGTGGAGAAAAAAGCGATGACGCGTGAGGTCACGGTCAATACCATTACCCGTGGTGATGCCAACGACGACAACATCGTGAACGCTATTGATGCGGTGTTGGCCATCAACTATTATCTGGATGAGGAGCATACGTTCTTGAACTTCGAGGCTGCAGATGTGGTGAAGGATGACATCATCGATGCCAAGGACGTTGTGGCTATTCAGCAGATTTATCTGAACACAAGTAATAATATAAATAATGTGAAACGTAGAAAATACAGAAGTAAACCATGAACAAGTTTTTTAAGACATTCATTCTGTGCCTGTTCTTCCTTTGTGGAAAACTGGTGCAGGCCCAAACCACCCAATCCAGCGAGGCCCTGCGGGTGTGGATGGATAATGTCACGCTGACCGCGAACGGTGAAGCCATCACTTATATCACCGTTTATGAACATGATGATGCCACGGCCTACACGGGCTTCAACATGAGCCTCATCGTACCTCAGGGCGTTCGTGTGGCAACAGTGAAATCAGGGCGTGGCACACGTAATGCCATCGACCTCTCGGTACGTGCAGCAGAAACGCATAGCATCAGTTGCAATATGCCCACTGACACACAAATAAAGATTATCTGTACCTCATCGCAAAATGATGAATTCTTTCCAGACGATGAAGAAGGGACTCTTGTGGATGAACTCTTCAAGATTGGTCTCGTCGCAGACCCAAGCACTGTGAATGGCACCTACACAGTGACGACTGAAGGCGTGGACTTTGTACTCAAACCTGGTACGTCAGCGGTACCAGCATATGCTCCGGCCTCTCAACCCTCATTCCAACTCACTATAGAAGGTGGTACGACAGGAATTAAAGGTAATAAGGTGAGTGCGGCATCGGAAGACTGCTATGATTTGTTGGGAAGACGTGTCCAAACTAAACCTGCAGGAATCTACATTAGAGAAGGAAAGAAAATGTTGGAGAAATAGTGGTTTAGATGTGTGATTGGACTTAGGAATGGGCTCTTATAATGAGAGTTTGCAACCATGAAGTGATAGAATTCTTCATGGTTGCTGCTCTTTAAGAGAAAAGATTTGTAGATGTGAAAGATTTGTTGTACGTTTGCAAAAAATTATTGTATGGAAACAAGTAAAGTGGTGAAGGTGAAACCTTTGAGAGGTGGGTGGCAGGGATTTTATACGAAACTGAAACGGAAACCTTGGATGGAGATGGAGATAACGTTGGTGGTCACTCCTGAAATGTATAAGAACCCGCCTGCTGTTCCTGAAGGAATACGTGCGGAAGATATGGCACGGGTGATTACGTTCAAAGGGAGATATCAAGAAGAAAAAAAGGTCTATATCTCTTCGATGATTCAGCAAAATTCATGCGATGCGGATGGGTATGGGATGGAACCGGACGAGTATCTTTGTGGAGTGGTCTCTCATGATGGGGTTTTCTTGTCGTTGTTGGATTAGGAAAAAATGGTTATTGCCTTCTGATTGAAATCTTAAACAACTCAATTTCGGAAGTACACAACTTGTTCATTTTAAGTAGGTGAACAAAAATAGTTTATATGA
>SAMEA3663275__coassemble_1202_pt1 | contig 7135 bp, 5 predicted proteins | sample SAMEA3663275__metabat2_low_PE_037 | metagenome-assembled genome bin SAMEA3663275 (sample SAMEA3663275) | pig gut metagenome | biome: pig gut; feature: pig-associated habitat; material: faeces | place: China | collected 2013
AAATTCGTCATATTCGAAATATTCGTTGTTGAAGAAAGCATCCGAAACTTCAGTTCTTCATATACAACATACGTTTAGACGTTTGTATCGAATGTCAGATTTTTTCAGAACAATTTGTTGGGATATACGCCGTCTGCCACCAACTGAGCGATGCGGTCCACTGTTGCCTGACGGTCAGCAGCGTATGTCACACCAAACCATACAGACGTTGTGTCAAGCACCTCTACAGTTGCCGTACCACTCTTGATGAGTTTGTTCACCATCAGCGGAATGAAGAACTCTGCCTTCAGATTCTCCATGTTCTTAGGATCACTGAGGAACGCCTTGAATTCCGCCTCACTGTACTCGAAGTAGTCGGGAGTGAAGCCCCACATGTTCATGCTGACAGGCACATTCTCGTCCAATGGAATCCACTCTCCCTGCTCGTCCTTGTAGCAGATGGCATTGTCCTTATCTGCCTGACGCAAGATTTCTGTGCGTTCCACCACATCCACCAAATGACGGTTGTTATCGTACATGCACACACCACGAGCCACAGAACCATTCTCAGAAAGGGTGTTGCAGCAGCGGAAGCCCACCATTGCATACTTGTTCTTCGAACCTTCTGGCAGGTTAGAGAGATACTTACCGATAGACATGAAGGCATCGCGACCATAGAAGTCATCGCAGTTAATCACAGCGAAAGGTTCCTTAATCACATCCTTACCCATCAGCACAGCATGGTTGGTGCCCCAAGGCTTCACACGTCCTTCTGGACACTTAAAGCCCTCTGGAAGGCTATCGATGCCCTGGAAACACAATTCGCAGGGGATAACGCCCTCATACTTTGACAGAATCTGAGTACGGAACTGCTCTTCAAAATCTTTGCGAATCACCCATACAATCTTGCCAAATCCAGCCTGGATGGCATCGTAGATAGAGTAATCCATGATGGTTTCGCCGTTAGGGCCAAGACCATCCAACTGCTTCAAGCCGCCATAACGGCTTCCCATTCCCGCAGCAAGGAGAAATAATGTTGGTTTCATAAGGGGAAAGACAGACTCCCTCTGTCCTGCGGACATCTCCCCCCCTCTATGGGGAGAGCCATCCGGATTGTTTGTCCTTCAGGAGTCTTTTAGTTAGTTAATAATTAAACTTTTATTTAGTTTCCTTTTCTATTTCCTATTTTCCGACACCCCGCATGGTCTCCCTCCCCATTACGGGGGGAGGGCCGGGGAGAGGGTCTTTTTTTCACTCAATCACCACACGTGTCCATCCGTGTACGTCTGGCTCTGTGCCATATTGGATGCCACGCAGTTTGTTGTACAGTTTCTCTGAGATAGGACCTGGCTTGCCATTCTTGGAGATTTGGAAAGACTTCTTCTCCTCCAAGTCGTCAATCTTGCCGATAGGCGAAATCACAGCAGCCGTGCCACATGCGCCAGCCTCTTCAAACGTAGCCAGTTCTTCTTCTGGAATCTGACGACGCTCCACCTTCAAACCAAGGTCCTCAGCCAACTGCATGAGGCTCTTGTTGGTGATGGACGGAAGGATAGAAGTGGATTTTGGAGTCACATAGGTGTTGTTCTTGATTCCGAAGAAATTGGCAGCACCACACTCGTCCATGTACTTCTTCTCCTTTGCATCGAGGTAGAACTCACAAGCATAGCCGAGGTCATGCGCCATCTTGTTGGCACGAAGAGAAGCAGCATAGTTGCCACCCACCTTATAGATACCAGTGCCGAGAGGAGCCGAACGGTCATACTCACGGATAATCACATAGTCGTTGCAAGAGAAGCCACCCTTGAAGTAAGGACCTACAGGAGTGACGAAAATCATGAACAGATATTCAGTAGCAGGATGCACACCCACCTGTGCGCTCGTTCCGATGAGCAGCGGACGGATGTAAAGTGTCGCACCAGTCTCATATGGAGGGATGAAACGCTCATTCAAGCGCACCACCTTATCAACCATCTCGTTGAATTTCTCGGTAGGCAGTTCTGGCATCAGAATGCCACGGCAAGTGCTTTGCAGACGTGCTGCATTCTCATCGCTGCGGAACACTCTCACCTTGCCGTCAGGACAGCGGTAAGCCTTCAGTCCTTCAAAAGCCTCCTGTCCGTAATGCAGACAAGTGGCAGCCATGTGAAGTGGAATTGTCTCTTCGGAGCAAACTTCGATTTCGCCCCATTTGCCGTCACGGAAGTAACAGCGTACATTGTAATCGGTCTTGTGATAGCCAAAGCCAAGGCTCGACCAGTCCATCTGTTCCATATCTTTTTTTCATTTAATGATTTTACAAATTCAGTTGCAAAGGTACGATATTCTACGCACAGAAACAAAAGAAACGTGCATTTTTTTCTGATTATGTTCCTAATCGGTCATTCCCTCTTCATGTCTGCAATGACCAACTTTATTTCAGCATAAGTATAGTCGTTCGGCAGGAGGTTCTTCACCTCGCTGAGCGAATAGGCCTTGTTAAACGTCTTGACGATGCCACGGATGATTTTCTGATGCTGACTGCTCACCACCTCACCAATCTCCAGTTCGCCCTGTTCCACAAAATGAGCCAGATGATTCTCCACCGTACCCACCGTGAGTGACCTTTCTGCGGCAATTTCCTTGAGGGTCTTGCCATCGCGGAACATCTTGAAGGTGAGGGCTTTCGTGTCCACCTTCTCCTTCTTCGGCTTTTCTTCCTTCACCTTCTTCTTACGTTTCTTCTCCACCTCCTCTCCTATCACCACCTCGTCCAATGCAGCCTTCGCCTTGGCACTGAGGAAGTCGCGGATGGAGAAGCCTTTTTCTTCCAGTCTTGCGAAGATGCCCACCTTGAGTTTGTAAGACAGCGTGAAAGCATCCAGCGCATTGTTATAGAGCGTAGCATTCTGCTTGTTGTTGATGACCACCTTCGTATGCGCCATCACAGGGTCCAGCAGTTCGTGCAGTTTCGTGGCAAAATACCCCATTGCAGCCTTCAGCCGTTCTTGCAGTTTCTCATCCTCCGCAAAAGAAGCACCACTTTGCTGCATGAGCATCGTATATTGGCGTCTGAACTTCTGCGACACCTCCACCACCTCACCATCCATCTTCATCAGCGCCTCCTGCATGACAGCCAAGAGTTCCGGTTGCGAAGCATACAGATGCTGGTTCACCACCCGCAAGAGATGCTCCAAGTCTTTCTTCAGCAGGGTGAAGTCGAAGAGTTCATTGAGCAGGGAGAAATAATACTCATACATCATCTGCGGCAGTTTCTCTTCCGTCTGCTGAGCCTCCAGAAGTTCGCGGTCGATATAAGCGTTGACCGACGCATCGGTGATGACCGAACCCGAAAAAAGGGGACGTGCCAGCACCATGCCTTCCAGTGTGCGGCAGCGGCTCAGTGCCACATACACCTGACCATGCGTGAACGAATCGGTGATGTCGAGCACTGCATGGTCAAACGTCAATCCCTGGCTCTTGTGCACCGTGATTGCCCATGCCAATCGCAACGGGTATTGTCTGAACGTGCCGTCCACCTCCTCACGGATTTCCTTTGTCTCCGCATCAATCACATACTTGGTGTTCTCCCAAGTCAGTTGCGGCACATAGATGGTGCTGTCATCCTCCTTGCAATGCACGACGATGAGCCGTTCGTCCCGATCGTCATCCCATGTCACACCCTCCACCGTGCCAATCTTTCCGTTGTAATACTCCTTTCCAGGGTTCGGGTCATTCTTGATGAACATGACCTGCGCACCCTCTTTCAGCACCAGATGTTCATCGGCAGGGTAACTGCTTTCAGGGAAATTCCTGCGTATCTCTGCCATGAAACTCATCTCCGTCGTCTTCAAGGCAGCCAACTGCTGCTCATTGTAAGTCTGCGCCATGCGGTTGTGTGTGGTCAGACGAATCCAGTCCTCATTCTTCGGAGGCACAAAGTCCTTCACATACCTGGCATTCAAGGCATCCATCGTTGCCGTGTCCACCTGATTGCTGCGTATCTTCGCCAAGATGTCGATAAACGCCGCATCCTGCTGTCGGTAAATATGTTTCAGTTCGATGGTCACATACGGAATCTGCTGCAACGCCTTGCTGCCAAAGAAATACGGAGTGCTGTAATAAGGCGACAGCAATGCCCATTCCCGTTCTTGAGCCACAGGAGCCAACTGCTGCAAGTCACCAATCAGCAGCAACTGCACCCCTCCGAAGGGTTTCCCCCTGTCACGATATTTGCGGAGTTCCTGATCCACCGCATCCAGCACGTCACACCGCACCATCGAAATCTCGTCAATCACCAGCAAGTCCAATGTCTTGATGAGGTTCTTCTTCTCCTTGCTCATTCGGTAGTACGACTTCTTCTCCCCCTGCACCATGCCAGGCACCTGAGGTCCCAACGAGAGTTGGAAGAACGAATGAATCGTCTGTCCCTGCGCATTGATGGCAGCCACACCCGTAGGAGCCAGCACCACCATCCGCTTCGGGGTTCTCTCCCGAAGTGTGCGCAGAAACGTCGTCTTGCCCGTTCCAGCCTTACCCGTCAGAAACACCGACACATTCGTGCTCGTCACAAACCGCCACGCCACATTCATCTCGTGGTTATGCACCCCGTCACTTTCTGCCAACTGCAACGAAAACACATCATTCTGTCCCGCCAAATCAAGATAATCCATCATGCTTTCTGCTATTTTTTCACAAAGTAACTGCTTTTTCCCCACATGGACAAACATTTGCTTAAATTATCCTAAAAAGTCCTTTCACATTTTAATCTTTCCCCCACTCCTCCACCTCTAAAAGGTAAATCACTCTTTTTAATCAGTATTACCATCATTTACATCTAATATGAATAACAAAATCATCATTGCGTGCGCACTTTCCCTGTTGACAGGCAACATGTGCCATGCAGAAGACATCACCATCCGCTTCGACGGTTCGAAGGCAAAGGTGGAACAACAAGTGAAAGACAGTGTCACCGTAGAGGTGAACGGAGCGCACGTAAGCATCGCAAGCGCATTTCAGGCACACAAACTGACCGTTGCCGTGAGCGGCAAGAGCAATGACGGACAACTCATCCTCAAAACCGACGGCAAGGCAAAAGTGAAACTGAACAAACTCGACCTGACCAGTCAAGAAGGTGCGCCCCTCTGGTTGAAAAACAAGAAGAAGGTGGAGATAGAGGCAGCCAACGGCACCGAAAACACGCTGACCCTTACTGCCTGCAACGACACAGCCAACAACAAATCCGCGGTCATTTGGGCAAAAGACAAAATTCTCCTTTCAGGCAAAGGCACCCTCAACATCGTTGCGACAGGCGACGGATGCCGAGGCATCAAGTGTAAGGACAATATCACGATAGAAGACCTCACCCTCAACGTCACCACGTCGGGCAACCACCTCGGCGAGAAACCCTTCAGATTCGGCGGGTTCGGAGGCGACATGCCCGACTTTGGCGAAGGTGGATTCCCCGATTTCGGAGGTGGTTTCCCACCCATGGGAGGTTTTGGCGGGTTCGGTGCCCCTGCTGACAGCACCCGCCAAGGAGGATTCCCAATGGGCAATTTCCCCATGCCTGACTTCGGAGGCGGTTTCCCACCCATGGGCGGTTTCGGCGGCTTCGGTGCTGGTGAAGACGGTGAAGAAGGCGGAGGCATGGATTTCGCAAAGCACAAATATGTTTCTCCAGCCAAGGGCATTGCCTCCAAAAACATCGTCACCATCAACAGCGGTCATGTGACCGTCACCACCAACACCCCAGGTGCTGAAGGCATCGAAGGCAAGAAGGGAGTCATTCTGAATGGAGGCGACGTGAATGTCACCGCCATCGACGATGCCATCAATGCCAATGCCGTCATCGAATTCAACGGCGCCCATGTCGTGGCACGCAGCACCACCAACGATGCCGTCGATGCCAACCTCGTCGATTTCTTTGCAGGAGGATTCGGAGGCTTTGGAGGTTTCGGTGGTGGCAACAACGAGCAGAACAACGACCCAGCCATCATCATCACCGGCGGCACCGTTTATGCATGGAGCCAGCGAGGTATGCCCGAAGAGGGACTTGACTGCGACTTCTCCCCCATCGAAGTGTCAGGCGGCAAGATTTTCTCCGTCGGTGCAGGTATGGGTGAAATGCCTTCTGTGCCCACCAACGACACCGCCAAGCAACCCACAGCCCTCCTCCTTGGCATCAACATCGTGAAAGACGAGCCTGTCCAGATTTGCGATGCCAACGGCACCCTTCTCGACACCCTCACCATCCCCTTCTCCCTCAAGCGCAGTTCCAGCCTCATCACCACACCACAATTCAAGGTCGGCAACACCTACACCGTCAAGACCAAAGACTACGAGAAGACCTTCACGCTCAGCGAAAACTTCACCGTGGTGAGATAATAAACAAATGACAGATGAAAGTATTTGTATCCAATGAGATTGAACAAATATGCCCCGAGTTTGTCGGGGCATGTTTAGAAGCAGAGGTGGTCAACTCACCCTACCATGCAGACCTATGGGCAGAAATAGAAGCACTCGGCGAGAAATTCCGTCGGGAACTGACCACAGAATCCTTGAAGGAACTGACCAGCATTTCTGCCACAAGACGGGTGTACAAAGCCTGCGGAAAAGACCCCTCCCGCTACCGTCCAGCCTCCGAGGCATTGATACGTCGCGTGTTGCAAGGAAAGGAACTCTATCAGCGCGACACCCTCGTTGACCTCGTCAACTTGGCATCCATCGCCTACGGATACAGCATCGGAGGCTTCGATGCCGACAAGATGGTTGGCGACACCCTCACCTTAGGCATCGGGCGTGAAGGAGAGCCCTACGAAGGCATAGGACGGGGCTTCATCAACATCCACGGCTTACCCGTCTATCGTGACCAGCAAGGGGGTGTGGGCACCCCGACCAGCGATAACGAGCGCACCAAGATGACCCTCTCCACCCGTCACCTGCTCGTCCTCATCAATGGCTACGACGGCAACGAGCAACGTGTCAGAGAAAATGCTGAATACATCCAAGCCCTCCTCCGCAAATATGCCCAAAGCGATGGCGGCACATATTATATATACCAATAACTCTGTAAATACAAATGTCTTTATACACCGTACCCCTCGACTACACCTCACCGTAGTCGAGGGGTACGGCATTGTATAGTCGAGGGGTACGATTCACCGATGATCTTCTG
>SAMEA3663275__coassemble_1360_pt1 | contig 6650 bp, 5 predicted proteins | sample SAMEA3663275__metabat2_low_PE_037 | metagenome-assembled genome bin SAMEA3663275 (sample SAMEA3663275) | pig gut metagenome | biome: pig gut; feature: pig-associated habitat; material: faeces | place: China | collected 2013
TATAAGTTCTTGCTCGATGTGCGCAAGCATGTGACCAAGAAGGTGGGCAAGCTGGAGTTCCCCGAGGAGAAACTGAAGAAGATACTTCTTGCTAACACAGGCGATCAGGCTAAGGTGGATGCTCAGTTTGACAAGAGCATTGAGGAACTGACTTGGCATCTTATTAAGGAGAAACTCGTGGAACAGAACGAGGTGAAGGTGGAAGACGAAGATGTGAAGAACATGGCGAAGGAGGTGACTCGCATGCAGTTTGCTCAATATGGCATGCTGAACATCCCTGATGAATATTTGGAGAACTCTGTAAAGGAGATGCTGAAGAAGCGTGAGACAGTGGATAACCTCATCGACCGCTGCATCGAGGTGAAACTGGGTGTTGCCATCAAGGAGAAGGTGACACTGAAGGAGAGCACCGTGAGCGCAGAGGAGTTTAACAAGATGTTTGAATAATCAATTGTAGCAACCCAATAGAAAAAGTGGCGAGAGTCAAAGAACTCTTGCCACTTTTTTGTGCTTGGATAGGCCTAAAATGCTTTTATTGGAAAAAACTTAAAAAAAATTTTGTTTTTTCATTCATTTATTCGTACCTTTGAATTTCGAAACGATTTTAATATGAATGTAACACGCGATTTTATGATAAACGACTTTCGGAAATATGCTACTAAGCATTTGGGAATGAATAGTATGGTGCTTGACGATGTGATGAAGGATCAAGCAGGTTATTTGAATCCGTATATATTGGAAGAAAGACAATTGAATGTCACCCAACTGGATGTTTTTTCCCGTTTGATGATGGATAGAATCATTTTTCTGGGTACAGAAGTGAATGACTACACGGCCAATGTGCTTCAGGCGCAGATGCTTTACTTGGATAGTGTAGATAGCGCCAAGGACATCAGCATCTATATCAATTCCCCTGGTGGTAGCGTGTATGCAGGATTGGGCATTTACGACACGATGCAATTCATCAATAGCGATGTGCAGACTATCTGTACGGGCATGGCAGCAAGCATGGCAGCCGTGTTGCTTGTTGCAGGCAAGGAAGGCAAGCGTAGTGCGTTGCCTCATAGCCGCATCATGATTCACCAACCGATGGGTGGTGCACAGGGACAGGCAAGTGATATAGAAATTACTGCCCGTGAAATTCAGAAGTTGAAGAAAGAACTTTACACCATCATCAGCGACCATAGCCATCAGCCTTTCGACAAGGTCTGGGCAGATAGCGACCGTGACTACTGGATGACCGCCGAGGAGGCAAAGGAATATGGCATGGTGGATGAGGTGCTGGTGAGAAAGGGATAGATAGGAATTGATTATACATTATAAATAATAATAGGGATAAGTGGCAAAACAAAATAGATGCTCGTTCTGTGGACGTACGGAGAATGAGGTCAAGATGCTCATCTACGGAATAGATGGATACATCTGTGATGAGTGTGCGGAACAGGCTATCACAATCGTCAAGGAGGCTCGTGCAAGTCGGAAACAAGATGTGAAGTTGGAGAACTTGCCAAAGCCGCAAGAGATTAAAGCGTATTTGGATAAGTATGTGATAGGGCAAGATGCTGCAAAGGTTGCCCTTTCTGTGGCTGTATATAATCACTACAAACGTCTGAACCATCGGGATGAGAAAGATGATGTGGAACTGGAGAAGTCAAACATCATCATGGTGGGTAGTACGGGAACAGGAAAGACACTGTTGGCGCGGACGATTGCAAAGATGCTGTTGGTTCCTTTTGCGATTGTAGATGCGACGGTGCTGACCGAAGCCGGTTATGTGGGCGAGGATGTGGAAAGTCTTTTGGCACGTCTGTTGCAGGCTGCTGATGGCGATGTGAAGTTGGCGGAGAAGGGTATCGTCTTTATTGATGAGATAGATAAGATTGCCCGTAAGGGTGACAACCCAAGCATCACACGTGACGTGAGTGGTGAAGGTGTGCAGCAAGGACTTCTGAAACTGTTGGAAGGAAGCGTCGTGAATGTGCCGCCCCAGGGAGGACGTAAGCATCCAGAACAGCAGTTTATTCAGGTGGATACGAGAAACATTCTCTTTATCTGTGGCGGTGCCTTCGATGGCATTGAGAAACGTATTGCCCAACGCCTGAACACACATGTGGTGGGTTTTGATGCGGCACGAAATGTGGCAAAGATTGACAAGTCAAACATGATGCAGTACATTGCGCCGATGGACTTGAAATCTTTTGGCTTGATACCAGAGATTATCGGCCGTTTGCCCATCTTGACGCATCTTGAACCGCTTGACAGGGAGGCTTTGCGTTCTATCTTGACAGAGCCGAAAAACTCGATTGTCAAGCAGTATAAGAAAATGTTTGAGATAGATGGTGTGAAACTGACTTTTGAGGAGGAGGTGTTGGATTACGTGGTTGACAAGGCTATAGAGTTCAAACTTGGTGCAAGAGGTCTGCGTTCACTCATAGAGGTCATCATGATGAAGCCCATGTTTGAAGTCCCGTCGACAGACGTGAAGGAGTTTGTCGTTACGCTTGACTTTGCACGTCAGCAAGTGGAAAGTGCAAACATGGCGGTGCTAAAAGAAAGTACGGAAGACAAGTAAAAGTGATTTTTTATATAAAAGCAACACTTTTTCCTTTTTTTTCTTTGATAATACAAAACAGAATTATAACTTTGTTCGTAGAATGCGAAAAATCCCATATAAATACTGCTTCTAACATCAAATTTTCTAGCATCTAATGAAGAAATTCGCAACACTCCAGCAAGCGCTGAAATATTATTTTGGCTTTGACACGTTTAAAGGCGACCAAGAGGCGATTATTAATAATCTTCTTGACCGCAAGGATACTTTTGTGTTGATGCCGACTGGTGGCGGTAAGTCATTATGCTACCAATTGCCGGCATTGTTGATGGAGGGGACAGCGATAGTGATTTCACCACTGATAGCCTTGATGAAGAATCAAGTGGATGCCATTAAGCATATCAGCGAGGAAGACAGCGTGGCGCATTTCATCAATTCGTCACTGAGCAGGGCGAGCATTGACCAAGTGAAAGCGGACATTATGGCTGGAAAGACGAAGATGCTGTATGTGGCTCCAGAGTCTTTGACCAAGGAAGACAATGTGGATTTCCTCCGACAGGTCAATATCTCTTTCTTTGCTATTGATGAGGCTCACTGCATTTCGGAATGGGGACATGATTTCCGTCCTGAATACCGCAAGATACGTCCCGTCATCAATTGGATTGCGATGGCTCCTGTCATCGAATTGTTCTTGCCTAAGGATAAACTGCCTGTTATTAAGGCTTTGACTGACACTTACCGGTCGAAAAAGCAGAAGTTCGATGAGATGAACAAGGACTTCAAGCAGTTCCCGGACAGGGTTAATAAGAATGAGCTGGACGCATTGGAAAACAGTGTGAAGGGATTGGCTGATGTTGTTGCCTTTATGGCGGATATGAAGGAACAGATCAAGGAGAAGTCAGATAAATGCCCTCGTTTGGATGCTCGTTTTGTGGATGCATTGTTGGAAATCATGCCAGCCATCCGTCGGGACTACAATGCGCTCAGAGAACGAATGGCGAATGAACCGGCGGTGATGAATTTGCCGGAACTTCCCAGCGATGAGGTCATTCAGGAGGCTTCGTCCAAGATATACGATGCTCCAGTGATAGCCTTGACCGCCACTGCCACCGATAAGGTGCGTAATGATATCAAGAAAAATCTTGGCATCGTTGATGCACAAGATTATAAATCGTCTTTCAACCGCCAGAACCTCTATTATGAAGTTCGTCAAAAGACGGCGGATGTGGAAAAGGACATCATCAAGTTTATCAAGCAAAACCAAGGAAAGAGTGGCATCATCTATTGCTTGAGCCGTAAGAAAGTGGAGGACTTGGCAGAAGTGCTTCGTGCCAACAACATCAAGGCGGCTGCCTACCATGCAGGCATGGACAATAAGGACCGTAATGAAACTCAAGACGACTTCATCATGGAGCGTGTGGATGTCATTGTGGCAACCATCGCTTTTGGCATGGGCATTGATAAGCCAGATGTGCGTTATGTCATTCATTACGATATACCTAAGAGCCTTGAAGGCTACTATCAAGAGACTGGACGTGCTGGTAGGGATGGCGGCGAAGGCAAGTGCATCACTTACTACTGCCACAAGGACCTTGAGAAACTGGAGAAGTTCATGAAGGACAAGACGCCGGCAGAGAAGGATATCGGCACCCACCTCTTGAGTGAGACCGCCGCCTATTGTGAGTCCTCCGTTTGTCGTCGTAAGATGCTTCTGCATTACTTTGGAGAGGAGTACGATCGGGAGAACTGCGGAAATTGTGACAATTGTCTGCATCCGAAAGCCAAGACAGACCAAAAGGACAATCTCTTGCTTGCTTTGCAAACCATCCTGGCGGTCAAGGAAAACTTCAGACGGGATTATATCATCAATATCCTTCGTGGTGAGGAAAACGAAACGATACTGAGTCATAAGCACGAGAAGTTGGAACAGTTTGGTGCAGGAGCGGATGTGGAGGAAACGATGTGGGATGCCATCTTCATTCAGGCAAGCCTCGAAGGGTACATTGAAAAGGAAGTGGAATCGTACGGTACACTGAAACTGACCAAGGCAGGCAAGAAATTCATCAAGAAACCTGAACCCTTCATGGTGGTGGAAAACAATGATTTCGACGACGATTTTGATGACAGTGCCGACCAAGGAGGTACAGGAGTGGCGGATGAGGTGCTGTATGGCATGCTGCTTGACCTGAGAAAGAAAATTGCCAAGAAATATGATGTGCCTCCGTATGTGGTGTTCCAAGATGCTTCGCTTGAGTCAATGGCAACCCTCTATCCCATCAACGGGGAAGAATTGCAGAACATCCCGGGTGTGGGTGCCGGAAAGGCAAAGCGATACGGCGACGAGTTCTGCAAACTCATCAAGAGACATTGTGAAGATAATGACATTGTTCGTCCCACTGACATGCGTGTCAGGACAGTAGCAAATAAATCAAAAGTGAAAGTAAAGATTATACAAGCCATAGACCGCAAGGTGAGCCTTGAGGAAATCGCAAAGAGCAACGGACTCGACTTTGACGAGTTGCTTGACGAGATGGAGGCAATCGTTTATAGCGGAACAAAGCTCAATATAGACTACTATTTTGAGGAAATCGAGATGGATGAGGACGTCATCGATGAAATCTATTCTTATTTCCGTACCAGCGAGACCGACGACCTCGACACGGCGCTTGACAACCTCGATGGTGACATTTACGAGGAAGACGTGCGGCTTGTGCGTATCAAGTTCATCAGCGACCTGGCAAACTAAACAATGGAGGACATGTGTCCTTGGGATAGCGAGGAACGAGGCAATGGAAGCCTCGCTCCTCGCTTTTTTTTGCCTTCTTGAAAAATAATTCCTAATTCCTAATTCCTAATTCCTAATTATTTTGTACCTTTGCATGCAATAAATATTCAAATATTATGTCATCATTTATTGCAGATAAAGTAGTAATGGAAGGATTGACATTTGATGATGTGCTGCTCATCCCGGCATATTCACAAGTCCTTCCCCGTGAAGTCACCCTTTCCACAAAGTTTTCTCGTAATATTGAATTGCAGATTCCTTTTGTCACAGCAGCCATGGATACTGTCACAGAGGCTCCGATGGCTATTGCCATTGCCCGTGAGGGAGGTATCGGCGTGATTCATAAGAATATGTCCATAGAGGACCAAGCGCGTCAGGTTGCCATCGTGAAGCGTGCTGAAAATGGTATGATTTACGATCCAGTCACCATCAAGCGTGGCTCTACCGTGAAGGATGCCCTCGACATTATGCACGAGTATCACATTGGCGGTATCCCTGTGGTAGATGATGTCAACACCCTTGTCGGCATTGTGACCAACCGTGACCTTCGTTTCCAGACAGATTTGAACAAGAAGATTGATGACGTGATGACGAAGGAAAACCTCGTGGTCACTCATCAGCAGGCAGACCTTGAGAGTGCATCTCGCATCCTGTTGGAGCATAAGATTGAGAAACTGCCCGTGGTCGATAGCGACAATAAACTCATCGGACTCATCACCTATAAGGACATCACCAAGGCAAAGGACAAGCCACACGCTTGCAAAGACTCCAAGGGACGTCTGCGTGTGGCAGCAGGTGTGGGTGTGACAGCCGACACCTTCGAGCGGATGGAGGCTCTGGTCAAGGCTGGCGTGGATGCCATTGTCATTGACACTGCTCATGGTCATTCCAAAGGCGTGATTGATAAAGTGCGTGAGGCAAAGGCTGCCTTCCCTAATGTTGATATCGTAGTGGGCAATATAGCCACAGGCGAGGCAGCCAAAGCACTTGTCGAGGCTGGTGCCGATGCAGTGAAGGTCGGCATTGGTCCAGGCTCTATCTGCACCACTCGTGTAGTGGCTGGCGTGGGTGTGCCCCAGTTGAGTGCTGTTTATGATGTGGCACAGGCACTCGAGGGAACAGGTGTCCCATTGATAGCAGATGGCGGTCTCCGCTATTCAGGCGATGTGGTCAAGGCATTGGCTGCTGGTGGCTACAGCGTGATGATTGGTTCTCTCGTGGCAGGTACCGAAGAGGCTCCTGGCGAGACCATCCTTTTCAATGGTCGTTCTTGTTGCGATAAGTGGCATCGGGGTCGTTAGGGTTCTGCACGCT
>SAMEA3663275__coassemble_1509_pt1 | contig 6266 bp, 5 predicted proteins | sample SAMEA3663275__metabat2_low_PE_037 | metagenome-assembled genome bin SAMEA3663275 (sample SAMEA3663275) | pig gut metagenome | biome: pig gut; feature: pig-associated habitat; material: faeces | place: China | collected 2013
TGTTTAACTTTGCCTCTCTTATTCGTTATATAAGTAGTAACAACCCATGAAGCGTCTGATATACATATTATCCCTTGTGCTTCTCGCCCTGCCTCTCCATGCGCAGAGCGAGGAAACGTCACGCATCCTGTCGTACATCCAGAAAGCGATGAACTTCAACAAGGTGGTGCCTCAGGAGAAGGTGTACCTTCACTTCGACAACATGGGGTACTTCGAGAACGAGACCCTGTGGTTCAAGGCATACGTGACGCGAACGGACACCGGGCATCCAACAGACTTGAGCAAGGTGCTGTACGTGGAGCTGCTCAACCCGACTGGCGACGTGTTGCAGACCTTGAAATACCCCATTGACTCGCTGGGGCAGTCGCACGGGGAGATGAAGCTTGATACGATTCTGGGTTCTGGTCTTTATGAGGTGCGTGCCTACACGCGCTACATGACGAACTGGGGTACGAACGCCGTCTTCTCCCGTGTCATCCCCATCTTCAAGACACCGAAGACAGAGGGTGACTACTCTGACCTGACCATTGCCACCATCCCGTACCACAACAGGCTGCCCAACCGCCGAGATCCATTGGACTCCCTCTACATGCAGGCTGTGTCTGAGGAGATTTACACGGAAAGTCTCGCCAAGACCGTCAGCGTGCAGTTCTATCCTGAGGGAGGAGGCCTTGTTGTGGGCAAGAAAAGCCGTGTGGCAATGCTGGCGGTGGACGACAACGGGCATCCATACGAGGGAGAGGGCTTTCTGATGAATGAGAAGGGCGATGTGCTCGCTTCCATCAAGACCGACACATTGGGGAGAGGACTCTTCGAGGTGGTTCCCGACACAGGAAGACTCTCCTTGCAGATGCGGAATCTCCAGAAAAAGGAGAAATACCAGGTGCAGTTCTTCAACTTGCCAGAGGCAAAAAGGGACGGATGCGCCCTCCATGTGGATGCCGTCAATGAAAATATGCTCGCCACCCTACAGTGCACAGAGGGGGTGTGCGGCAATCTGCTGGGTTATGTGCTGATGCACAACGGGAACATCCACCGCTGCGACACGCTCACCGCCTCCCCCCTGATAGAGATAGAGTTGGACAGGCAGGCAATGCCTGAAGGGGTGAACCAGATGACAGTGTTCGACAGCAGGGGCGCCATCATGGCGGAGCGGCTGTTTTTCATTTGTCCGAAACCTGACAAATCTGACAGCATACAGGTCACCGCCATCACCAAGAGGCTGAAGCCCTGCGGAAAGGTGGAACTGGAACTGCAAACGAAACCCAACGCCAACCTGTCCTTCTCAGCCATGGACGCAAAGACGATGACGAACGGCAAGCAGGGGAACATGAAGACTTGGATGCTGCTGTCCTCCGAGGTGAGGGGCTACATCCGCAATGTGGATTACTACTTCGAGGCAGACGACAAGGAACACAGGCAGAATGCCGACCTGCTGATGCTGACGCAGGGCTGGCGGAGATACGACTGGCGGCTGATGTCAGAGAAGTACACCTTCCGCAAGGCGCAGCCGATTGAGGACCAGTTCTACCTGTACGGTCAGTTGAAAGTGTATCGCAAACATAACCCCGTGTCGAATGTCCGCATGTATGTGAGTCTCTACAACGAGAAGGGACAGAGCCTGATCGGAAATGCCGTGACGGACTCTATGGGCAACTATGCCTTCAAGATGCCTTTCTTGGACGGCGAGTGGAAGATGTGCATCTACACGACGAGGGACATCAAGAAGAAGGACAAGGCAAAGGAAAAGAGGAAGACCTACTATGTGGGCATCGATAGGCAGTTCTCGCCAAATCCGAGGTATCTCACACCTTCAGAGACAACCATCCTTCATCCGCTTGCACCCAACGCCTTTGTGAAGAAGCCCTTCGAGGAACTGGAGGAAGAGGATGAATTCATCCCCATTACGGAAAGAGACCATGTGCTGCAGAACGTGACGGTGAAGGCGAAGAGAAAACGCTACTTCACCAATGACAACTGGAGATGGAAGAATGAGGCATACGGAAAACAATACGCGACAATCTACTATAACGCAGACAGGGAACTGGACAACATCCTCGACAGGGGAGAGCCTGTGCCAAGGACTATTGATTTTATCAGAGACAAATTGGATGCAGATCTGGACAAGTATGGATATGGAGAATATAAGATAAATGGCAGAGGCATCGCACTAATCGTTGACAACAACGAAGGTGGTGGATATTCATATTGGCTTAATTATGTAAAATCCATCTATGTTGTATTTAATGAAAGGATGTCTCCCACCTTAGGGAAGTGGGACATTATCGACAGTCGCATACATAACATTATCGTATACCTCTACACCCATCGCATTTTCTCCACCGAGAGCAACAAAGGCCTTCGCCGCACCTACTTCCAGGGCTTCAACCAAGCCTCCACGTTCAAGACGGAGGACTACAGCGTGATACCTCCCATGGCGGACTTCCGCCGCACCATCTGGTGGCAGCCCGACATCACCACCGATGCAGAGGGCAAAGCCAAGGTGGAGTTCTTCAACAACTCCACGTGCGAGGAGATGTACATCAGTGTGGAGGGAATGACGCCAGACGGGAAGGTGCTGGTGAATGAATAAAAAAATTCAATATAATATGTCAATAGATTATGAAAAAAATTTTTGAAAGAGGAAGTTTTAGTAATTATCGTATTACTGATTCTCAACTGAATGAGGCCCGTGCGGAAACCAGAAGTTTCTCCGAAGGCGGTCGTATATCATTCCAAAGAACAATATTCTTGTCACATAAACATAGTGACTTGGAAGATTTGAAGGATGTTATAGGCTTCTTGCGTCATCAATATAAGGTGGATATTTATATAGATAGTATGGATGCAAATATGCCCAAGACGACTTGTGGCGAGACTGCCCAAAGGATAAAGAAAATTATAGAAAAGAGCGATAGGTTCATTTTGCTTGCTACTGATGCAGCAATTGAATCTAAATGGTGTAATTGGGAACTGGGATTTGGCGATGCTCATAAATATAGAGATAAAATAGCATTGTTCCCACTAAAAGAAGAAGGATCGTATGATATCCAATACAAAGGTAATGAGTACATGCAGATATATCCGTTTATTTCCTATTATGATGGGACAGAAAAATACAAAAACGGGACCCCCATTGAACGGGGCTATTATGTATGTCACTACGAACAGGATGGCTCATTGATAATAACACGATTAAAGGAATGGTTAAGATAGATTAATAATGGCACCAGAAAAAATACAGCATTTAGAGTTCATTCAGAATATCATTAATCGAATGAATTCAAATTCATTTCAGATTAAGGAATGGATGATAACCATTGTGTCAGCATTGCTTGCTTTATATGCCAATAGTGATAATGTGGCATATATCTTTGTGGCTATAGTTCCCACTTTCCTGTTTTGGTATTTGGATGCCTATTATCTTCTGCAAGAAAGAAGATTCAGGGAACTCTATAATGATATCATACCAGATGATTCTAAGATAGCTTTGTTTGATATGCCGATACAAAAATACAATAGTGGTAGATGCAGTATATGGGCTACGTTCTTTTCGAAAACAATAGGCTGGCTCTATGGTATGATTATTGTCCTATTAATTATTGGCGGACTTGTATTGAAGTATAAAGATTTTATAATTAATTATTTTAAAATTTATGGCACATAAAACATTTATTTCATACAAATATAGTGAGGCTCAAGAATTACGTGATAAAATTATTGCCTCATTAGGTGATGATGCCACCTATTATAAAGGTGAAACCGCGGATTCACCCGATCTTACGGATACAACTACGGAGAATATCAAGCGTAATCTTCGGAATATGATGTATGACACATCTGTTACTATCGTAATTCTTTCACCAAATATTAAGAAGAGTAAATGGATCGACTGGGAAATAGAATACTGTCTAAAAAATAATACTCGTAAGGAACGAACTTCACATACCAATGGTGTTGTAGGCGTGATTATGAAGGTAGAAGGTAGCTATGATTGGCTGAAAAAAATGAAGGTCAATAGCGATAATTGTATTGTGAGCGTTTTCGATACAGACAAACTATATGACATTATTAATAATAATCGTTTTAATCAATCCCCTAAAGTTTATGCGTGTTCGAGATGCCATTGTATTAATGAATTGACAGGTAATTACATTTCGTTTGTAGAAGAAGATACATTCTTGGCTAATCCCGGTTATTATATTGATAATGCTTATAATAAAAGTGAAGATGATGCATGTGGATATGTGTTAACAAAAACGAGGTAGAGGAGGGGAAATGGATGATAACGCTAACCATAACAGGGTATGCGTGAAAAAATAGAACAAAGAATAAAAGCCAAAATATCTTATTACAACTTGATAATTAAAGATTTATGAGAAAAATTACAAACTTTTGTGGTGTGTTCGCCACGTTATTCGTAACAACAACCATCGTGTTCCTTGCTTCATGCAGCCAGGATGATGATTATTATGAGAATTCAGAAATGTACACATTGGCGGAAATGGGAACAAGACTTGGGGCTGGAGATGAATGGCATCCAGGTTCTTCAATCTTACACCGACATCTCCGTCCAAGTTCCAAAAACGATACTATCCAAATAGATGGTATGGACGTTATCTTTACCATCTCTTGGCCTAATGAAATACTTGCAGGTGATACAGTGCAGATAACATCTGTTTCTCATTATAGTACCATCACTCAATATTATCTCGATGAAAACGATAATACGATGTCCGTCAATAAATGTAAATACATAGGCCATGATATTCCCTCTTTAATCACAACATATTTATCGGGACATTATTATGCAATGGGACACATTTACTATAAAGAAGCTATAGTGGATCCTTATACACAACATTTTTTGGAGTGGAGAGACGTGTCTACTTTCGCTACTATTAATGTGGATGTAAATGATTGTATAATATGGGAATAAGAAAACGTCAATAATAAAACTAAACAAATTACCTATATCAATGAGACATCTATCATTTATTCTTGGGCTGTTTACCTTTGTGCAGATTGCTTGGGCGCAGAAAAGAGAGTGGTCATCACCATTCGTGGGCTATTCAACGACGAAAGTCCTGACACTGGACAAGGTGGAGTTTGACAAAAATGGAACCTTGCTCCATGTGACTGCCATTGCTGCAAGCGGTTCATCAATAAGTGTGTCTCCTGACACATACCTTTCTGCCAATGGTAAACGGTATGCCCTTCGGAAAGTGTCTGTACTCGGAATAGGCAAGCAATACAAGATGCCTGACAGCGGTAAGGTGCATTTTATAATGCAGTTCGGGGCATTGCCGACCGACACGCGCTTAATGCATTTCTCTGAAGGCGAAGTTGAGACTGGTTGGACGCTCTGCAACATTAGGGAACGTCAGGATGACCTCGTCACGGAGATACCTCAGGAATGGAAAAATGTGATTTATCCAGACCAAGAATTTCTGCCAGACTCCTATTTCAGCGATGACTCCACCTACATTCATGTCAAGATTCTCAATTATGTACCAGAGGCTGGCACCACACTGGAAGTCTTTGACCCTCCGTATGATGTGGATAAAAGGTATCATACAAGAGAATACGACATAACTCCCGACGGCACAGCCACCATCGGCATGCACCCGGGAGTTCCACAGACCATCTACTTCCGCTTGGGTAAGGGCCCCTATTCCTTACTTTTGATTATGCCTGGAAAAGATATTTCTGCCTTGATGGATCTCGGCAAGGGAGGCACAGAGCCATTTGTGGCTTTCAAGGGTGAACTGTCAAGAGCCAACTATGAAATCAATGTGAAGGGGGCGAAGAACCTGTATTGGTTTGACAACAGCGATGCCCATTTTGAATCATTCAATGACGAGTGGGGGGCATTGTGTAACAAATATGCGACTGATTCTATCCAGTGGCAATATGCCACTTCCACCAAAGATTGGCTTTCACTTTATGCCGAGAGCCGAGTTGTTGAACATTATCGATATTTCAATCGTTATGTGAACCACAAATTGAGGGATGATCTGAAGATTGCGAATAGTCTGCTCTTGCAAAACAATTCTGTAAGGAACAGCATCAGGTCGAACGTAAATGAGATAAAAGAAACTCCTTTCATTTCCTCTTCCCCCAAGATGACTTTTTGCCCGAACTTTCTGGACTATTGTGATGGGGCATGTAAGGACTATAAGGGTAAAGCCAATACTTTTAACAAAGATATTATTTTTTTAGATGGACTTTTGAACGTCAATTCAACAAGTTCATATGAGAATGGT
>SAMEA3663275__coassemble_1650_pt1 | contig 5978 bp, 6 predicted proteins | sample SAMEA3663275__metabat2_low_PE_037 | metagenome-assembled genome bin SAMEA3663275 (sample SAMEA3663275) | pig gut metagenome | biome: pig gut; feature: pig-associated habitat; material: faeces | place: China | collected 2013
AGTTGCGTGTGAGATCCATCGTCCACATCACCTCGCCATTGCTGGGTTTGCGGAAAGCAAGGAGTTTCCTTTCTTTATGACGGATGTACTGCACTCGTCCTCCCCATTTGCTTCCAAAGGGAGGCTCATCTGCCTGACGACTGGGTTGCAAGGTGTATTCACCCACCTTACCATCCACCTTCTCCAGTGTCAGTTCGTCGCCGTCGTTACTGGTCATATAGACGATTTTCCCCATCCGCACTTCCTGCACGGTATAGAGTGACATACCATCGAAGAACTTGTCGCCCTTCTTGATGGTCTGAGCCTGCATGCCACAGAGCGCACACGCCCAAAGAATGATTGTCAAAAGTATTGCCCGCATCTTTTCTGAGGTTATTTGTAATTAGTAATTCGATGGGACAAAGGTACAAAAATAGAGTAAAACGTAAAACAAACCAAGTGAAAAAATCACTTTTCCCAGAATTTCCACGATGCAATGGCTTGTAAATGCAACATTTCCAACCCGTTTTTCACCGTTGCACCCTGTTCCGCCCCCTTCTTCATAAAGAGCGTCTCAAGCGGGTTGTACACCAAATCATACAGGAGGTTGTTCTCGTTCATGGCTTCGTAGGGAAGGGCAGGACACTCATCCACATGAGGATACATCCCCACAGGAGAGCAATTGACAATCACCTCATACTCTTTCAGCACCTCTGCTGTCACCTCCTCATAAGTGATCATTCCCTCTCGTGCACTTCTGCTCACAAACAGCGTTTCCATTCCCAACTTCTCTTCCAATCCATAACGAATGGCCTTCGAAGCACCGCCAGTTCCCAAGATGAGTGCCTTTTTGTGATGAGGCTTCAGCAAAGGCTTGATGCTTTCCACAAAGCCAATCACATCGCTGTTGTAACCAATCAAAGACCCTCTCAGTCCTTCGGACATATCCCCCTTTATGGGGAGACCGTCTGGCTTGTTTCCTGCATTCCGCATGGTCTCCCTCCCCATTATGGGGGAGGGTTGGGGAGAGGGTCTCTCTATTCTCACCACATTCACCGCCCCAATCGCCTTAGCCTCCTCACTGATTTCATCCAGATACTGCATCACCTGCTGCTTGTAAGGAATCGTCACGTTCAACCCTCTCAACTCTGGGTTGTTCTTGATAATCTCAGGAAACTCCTCGATGCTTGGAATTTCAAAGTTCAAATATTGTGCATCAATCCCCTCCTTCTCGAATTTCTCCGTGAAGAACTTGCGCGAGAACGAGTGTCCTAATGGGTAACCAATCAATCCGTAAGTAGTCATGTTTCAGTTGTTTTTGTTTATTGTGTCTTATTGCGTTTTCCACCATGAGTCTTTCGTGCGGCACAATGCCTGAACAATACAGTTCATGGTTTTGCATTCAGCCACAGAGATGGGTTCGTGGGTATGTCGATAGATGTAACGCCATGGGGTGACGATGAGCAGTTTGTTGGTGGCACATAGGTCTATGCGTCGCTCCGAGGGGTGGTAGAGGTCGGTCAAGCCATTGTCTTCGATGGTGATGACAGGGAACCCTTGTTGGATGGCTGTGTCAATAATTTCTTGTTCGCCTTTGGCGATGCGGGCAGAGACAAGGATGGCTCCTTCGGCAGCGGCAGAGAGGCATTGCTGTTTTTGAAGAAGGAAGGACGCTTTGTCTTTGCGGTGGCAAACAACTGGGAGCAAGCGGTGTTGCAGCAGTTGGCGGTTGCCGTAACTGTCGCAGGTGACCAGACCGTCTGATATGAGCAAGCGCGGCGTTAGTTGTGTCCATGTTTCTTCATTGAAGAGGGATGAGCCGCATTCGCGCTGCAGATAGCCTTTCAGGGCTGGGAGTTTGAGGGCGGTGTCGATGCCGCCTCGTTGTGGATGCAGGACGTGGGGATGACGGTTGCGCATGAGGCGGTTGCGTGGGTTGTTGTGGATGTAGCGGCGCTGTGTGTCGAGTTGGCCGGGTTGGAGTGGCATGACATCCACATAGCCATAGGCGAAGAGGGGCGGGCGGTTAGTGGTGCCGGTGGAAGGGGGGTGTTGTCCAGGCGGGTGAACCGCATGGCGCAGGCTGAGGATGCCTTCTTGTGGGATGCTTGCGTCGGCAGGTTTGCCCTGCCGCTCCTGTGTCGCTATCCGTTGTGCGTCTTCCCCCCTTGCGTCAGCAGGTTTCCCCTGCTGTCCATTGGCAGTCATGCCCGCCATCTCCCAATAGCGGCGGTTGCAGCCTTTCTTAAAGCCTGCGATGACCTGCCCAAGGTGGGTCTCTCTTCCGTTTCGGCTGATAATGTCATGATGCACCACGGCTATGAAGTGCAGGTGTTCGGGCATCACCACATGGTCCTGTATCTCTATCATGGGATAGTGTGCCGTGATGCTCTTTGTCAATTCTTCCTCCACCATCTTCCCGATGTTCGTCAATTCCACTCTTGGCGCATCAGCATCGCCATCAGGCTTGTCAAGATTCCCTACCATCTGCCCCAATGGTTGCCATTCCCGTTCTGCCACATTGATGGTGATGTGGTAAGTCCCAGGCAAGCGGTAGTTCTTCTTCTGACATCGGCGTCCCATGCGGTGTGTCTCATGCTGTTCGCTCATGGCTCCTTCATTTTTCTGCTGTGTATAAGATGCACATGCCGAAGGCAAGGCGTCGGAAGTTCACATTGTGGAAACCAGCCTGCTCAATGATGCTTTGCATGCGTTCCGCTTGGGGTACGGCATCCATCGTTTCGGGCAAGTAGGAATAAGCGGTTTTGTCCTTCGACAAGAGTTTCCCCAATATAGGCATCACCACCTTTTTATATATAAAGAAGAATTGCTTCATGGGGAAAGAGACAGGGGTACAAAGGTCCACAACCGACAAATGCCCATCCTCTTTCATCACTCGATGCATCTCCTTCAAACATTCATCAAGGTTCTGAAAGTTCCTTAATGCAAAAGCGGAGATGACGGCATCGAAAGAACTGTCGGGGTAGGAGAGGGCAGCGCAGTCTTCATTCTGGAAAGTGATGCGGTCAGAAAGTCCGAGTTTCGCCACTTTCTCCCTGCCTATCTGCATCATTCCCTCGCTGATGTCGATGCCGACAATGTGTTGTGGGTGTAGTTTCTGAAAAGCAAGGATAGCGAAGTCGCCAGTGCCTGTGGCAATGTCGAGTACGCTATCCGTGCTTTTTCTGTTTTTGAGCAGAAAGTCAATGGCGTTGTTCCTCCAGATTTTGTCAACACCAAAACTAAGCGTGTGGTTGAGCGTGTCATACGAGTGGGCGATGTTGTCAAACATCTGCTCCACCTGCTCACGCTTCGTCCCTTCCTCGCCGTATGGCTTAATCTGCTCCTGCTCGTACATGTTTATTTATTAGCAAGATACGCTAATACGTTCTTCTCGATGCGCTTTGCGATGTCCTCATCGCCTTCTGCCTTCACAAACTTCTCGCCGATGATATGCTCATACAGTTCGATGTATCTGTCGCTCACCGATTCAGCATATTCGTCTGTGATTTCGGGCATCACCTGTCCGGGCTGGTTCATGAAGTTGTGGTCGATGAGCCACTGGCGCACAAACTCCTTCGAGAGCTGCTTCTGAGGTTCGCCCTTCGCAAACTTCTCCTCATAGCCATCAGCATAGAAGTAGCGGCTGGAGTCGGGTGTGTGTACTTCGTCAATCAGATACACCTTGCCGTCGCGCTTGCCAAACTCATACTTCGTGTCCACCAGAATGAGTCCCTTCTCAGCAGCAATCTTGGTGCCCAATTCAAAAAGGGCATAGGTGTATTTCTCCATCACCTCATAGTCCTCTTTGCTCACCAGTCCCTGAGCGATGATTTCCTCCTTCGAGATGTTCTCGTCGTGACCCTCGTCAGCCTTCGTGGTAGGTGTGATGATAGGCTTCGGGAACTTCTGGTTCTCCTTCATGCCCTCAGGCAGGGTGATGCCACACAACGTGCGGTTACCAGCCTTATACTCTCTCCATGCAGAGCCAGTCAGGTAGCCACGGATAATCATCTCCACGCGGAACCCCTCGCACTTCAGTCCCACCGTCACCATGGGGTCGGGTGTGGCCAACTTCCAGTTTGGCACGATGTCGGCACTTGCATCGAGGAACTTCGCCGCAATCTGATTCAGCACCTGTCCCTTGAAAGGAATGCCCTTGGGCAGCACCACATCGAATGCCGAGATTCTGTCAGTAGCAACCATCACCATCAGGTCATCGTTGATGTTATACACGTCACGTACTTTGCCGTGATACACTTCCTTCTGTCCGGGGAAGTTAAAGTCTGTTCTTGTTAATGCTTTAGCCATAATACTATGATTTAATTGAATCGTTGCTTCTTATTCTGCTTTGTTTTCGTTAAACAGCGGGTACTTCTTCTCGCTCTCATACTTGTGATACGCATTCACAATCCTCGTCACCAACTTATGCCGCACAATGTCCCTCTCGTCCATCTCCACAAAGGCAATCCCCTTCACATCCTTCAGCACCTCCTTTGCCTCCTTCAGTCCGCTCTTCACGTTGCGTGGCAAGTCTATCTGCGTCAGGTCGCCCGTGATAATCATCTTCGTGTTCTGACCCATGCGCGTGAGGAACATCTTGATTTGCTGCGTCGTCGTGTTCTGCGCCTCGTCCAGAATCACCACCGCGTCGTTCAGCGTTCGTCCGCGCATGAACGCCAGCGGTGCAATCTGAATCACGTTCTGTTCCATGTATTCCGTCAGTTTCTGCGCCGGAATCATGTCCTGCAAGGCATCGTAGAGCGGTTGCAGATAGGGGTCAATCTTGTCCCTCATGTCGCCAGGCAGAAAGCCCAACTTCTCGCCAGCCTCCACAGCAGGGCGACACAAGATAATCTTCCTGATTTCCTTATTCTTCAGGGCACGTACCGCCAAGGCAATCGACACATACGTCTTGCCCGACCCAGCAGGACCCACCGCAAACAGCATGTCATTCTTGTAGTAGGCATCCACCAGCGTCTTCTGGTTCTCCGAACGTGCCGCAATCGCCTTGCCCGTCACACTGTAGCAGATGGCATTCCCATCCGCAGCATGTCCGCTCGGCTGTTCCCCCTTCACAATCTGCAAAATCGCCTCCTCGTTCAGGGAATTATACTTCGCACAATGCTCCTGCATCTTCGTGATGTTCTCCTCAAACGCACACATCTCCTCCTCATCGCCCATCACCTTGATGACATTCCCCCTCGCCACAATCCTCAACTTCGGATACAGCGCCTTAATCATCTGCAAGTGGACATTCTGCACCCCGTAGAACGTCACGAGATCAATGTCTTCCAAAACTATCATTTTCTCAATCATGGTGCAAAGTTACGGATAAGTGAGAGAAATACCAAATTTATTTGAGTATTTCCGAGCGTGACCACCTTCGGCGGAGCCAAAGGTCGTGAAAACCAAGTCCCCCTGCCGTCCTCTCTCCTTCCTCCCCCCCCCTTGCTCCAGCAGGTTCCCCCTGCTGTCTTCTCTCCTTCCTTCCCTTGCTCCAGCAGGTTCCCCCTGCCGTCCTCTCTCCTTCTTCCCCCTTGCTTGCTCCAGCAGGTTCCCCCTGCTGTCCTCTCTCCTTCCTCCCCCCCTTGCTTGCTCCAGCAGGTTCCCCCTGCTGTCCTCCTTCCTTCCCTTGCTCCAGCAGGTTCCCCCTGCCGTCCTCTCTCCTTCCTCCCCCCTTGCTCCAGCAGGTTCCCCCTGCTGTCCTCTTTTCTCCTCCAAATACTCAAGTGCTTTCTGATACCGTTCCTCATACGTTGAAGCCAATCGGTGAACAGTCCTCACCTCATCAGCCCTCCCATACTTATGCAGTTCGATTATGTCTCTGATACCTGCAAGCCATTGTTTGTCAGAGATGAGCTGCACGTCCTTTACACCCACACATTATTATAATTATACCCCTCTGCTTCCCTACTTATACGTAAGCGTCTCCACGATGGCGTATTGCATATATCAAAAAACCGTTCCATCTCTCCGTAAGAGGTGGAACGATTGCG
>SAMEA3663275__coassemble_2302_pt1 | contig 5016 bp, 5 predicted proteins | sample SAMEA3663275__metabat2_low_PE_037 | metagenome-assembled genome bin SAMEA3663275 (sample SAMEA3663275) | pig gut metagenome | biome: pig gut; feature: pig-associated habitat; material: faeces | place: China | collected 2013
TTGGGCAACTCAATGCCTATGTGTCCTATTATAAGGAGAATGAGATGCATGAAGGTGACAATCCTCCTGTTGGCATTCTGTTATGCACTCGCAAGGGTAAGAAGATGGTGGAATACGCCATTGCAGGCATGGACAACAACCTGTTTGTCTCCACCTATATGCTGCAGTTGCCTGATAAGTCTACACTTGAGCGGTTCCTGCTGAATGAAATAGAGGATGTGCATGAATAGGATTTTCAATGAATGAAGAATACAGACAATTCTGAAATAGAAGAATACTTTCGCGGGCAACAAAGCGGAAAGATTTGAGATTGTTTCTCCTCGTTGAGGAAAGGTAGTGTTTTTTAGTGTACTCATCTTCTTGTTTTTTCTGTTGTTTCTCAAAAAAACTTATAAAATTATTTGGAAGCGAATAATAAATTGTATATTTGCAAACGAAAAATTGAAAACAAAAAGAATGAAAGACTGCATCGTGACAATCCATTGGACATTGATGAAAATGGATGAAACAAGGCGGAAAGATAATAATTCAATAAACTAAAATTATGAAAAAGGTATTGTACTATTACACGTATAAGCATTATCTTTTAGCGGCTATTCCATTTGCCATTTTTACTTTTGTGTTCTTTAATATTTATGCACCAGCTTTAAGATACACTAAGGAACAGAAGAAAGCTTGCTATGATGCCATACAATATGATATGGATACTCTTGTAATCAACAATAGACATATAAGTGTTTTCTCTTATGATAATCTTACAGTAACAAAAGCCGAGCAAATAGTTTACATAAAAGCTCCAGAAAAAAGAGAGTTTTTTTACATTGGGAATATTATAAAAAAGAAATATAAAGATAACAATGATAATAATAATAATAATAATGTTTATGCCCCTGATTGGCGAAAAGATTTTATGATTCGTGCCCGCCAAGCGCTACGCTCTGAATTAGAAGCGAATGCAGAACGAGCTGTAGAGCAGGCCTATTCAGAGGCAGAGGATAGATGGTATAATGAATTTGGACGTTTTTGGAATGCTGGTGTCCGAAAGTTCTATTACGTAGACACAGAGAAAAATACAAATAGTGGTTGGCTCATTGCTCGGAATCATTTCTTCAAAGATAAAAAGAAGGCATCGACGTGTTTTTTATATCCCAATAAAATAGGTATCTTTAATGTAGAAGAAGACGAATCTGTTAATATGGACAATGCGAACAGGTGTTTTGACGAAGCATATATTCAGATTCTGGAAAATGATTCTATCCCTGCGAAGCTTACTCTAAATGAATATTATGCTAAAGCAGAGAACCTTGAAAACAAATATTATTATGTACATGTTGACTCAACGGGCAAGGGCACAGAGTTAAGTTTTGATAAGAATGTTGAAGTTAAAAATGAGCACGGCATAACTTATATTACTAGATTGCCAATGAGAACATTCTTTATTTTGCAAAAGATGAATCAAGAATATAATGAGGCGGAGAAAATCGATATTGTTGGCAAAATAATTTGTGTGATTCTTTTGCTGCTTTCTTTGTGCTGGATTTACAGATTTGCAAGAAGTCGAAGAGTAACTTTAAATGAAGCTATTTATAAAGACCTTAAGGTAAAATGTAATCCGGCGAAATTCATGAAGCCATACAATAAAGAACGGGTAGAAGTCGCGAATACCTTGAGTCAATTATTAATGCAAACATCTCCTAATGATGAAGAAGCTGTGGCTGGCATAGTAGATACAGCTCAATCAATATTGGGCATCAACATTGTGGAGAAAAAGTATGTACGCCAACTAAAAAAGATTATATATCCCAAGAGGTTTTTGAAACCTTACAATGAAAAGAGATTTGCTTTGGCAAATGAATTATATACGGCTCTTGCTAATGGAGATGTATCATACGCAATCATTAAGGAGGTTGATAAAAAAGCTGTAGAATTGTTATAATAGTATGTTTTCAACAAAAGCGGCTTATGGAAAGAGTAACTTTATAAACAATGGCTAAAGATGTATAACAAAACGAACAATGGACAACAATTGTCTTTATTTGATGAAAATATAATGTTTAAGCCATGAAGTACCTCTACCTCATCTTATCCATCCTCCTTCTCCTTTGCCTCCTTCCGATGCCTTATGGTTACTATATGCTTGTCCGTTTCGTGTCGATGGTGGCATTCGGAGTGATGGCTTATCGTTATTACACACAGAGCAAGGTGGCATTGACCGTCACCTTTGCCTCCCTTGCCCTGTTGTTCCAACCCTTCATTAAGATTGCCCTTGGACGCACAATCTGGAATGTTGTTGATGTGATTGTGGCGATTCTGTTGATGCTGTTATGGATGAAGGAAAGAAAAGATGTATAAGTCCTCTCTAATACAATGTTGCTTTCTTTTTATTGCGGAATTGTCGTCATGGCGATTCTGGAAACGGCGTAAGTGTAAGTGCGGTAACGGCACATCCTCTTTTCCCCTTGTTTCACACCCTCTAAATCGACGTCGTCGACGTCGGTTAACCGATGTCGTCGATGTCGACTTGCCGATGTCGACGACGTCGATTTTGGGGCTGTGGAAGGAGGGTGGTGGTGGAAGCGGAATAAGGGTAGTGGTGGAAGCGGAATAAAGGGCTTGGCCACAGATGAAAAGGGGATGATGGGATGGTGTTACGGCAACTTATGCTGTTTGATAACTCTTATCCCGATCTGGGGATATCAATAAAAATCGCCAACAAATTTTGTTGTATCAGTAAGTTTTTGTACTTTTGTCCCCAAATTATAAATTAAGCGGAAAGATGGAAGCGATTACTTTTAGCCCTGCACAGTTGCACGTGTTCAACCTTGTGTCGCATATCAAAACCGAGATGGGGCTCGAACGACTACAGGAGCAGCTGGCTGCATTTTATGCCAAACAGGTGGACGATGAAATGGATAGCCTATGGGAGAGTGGACAATGGAATGAACAGAAACTCCAAGAGCTTCGTGGCTCACACTTCAGAACTCCTTATAAAAAGTAGCTTGTATGCATCCAGTCGTGATTGATACCAACTGCTTGTTGCAGATAATCTCACGCAATAGCCCATACCGACCGATATGGGATGCTTTTCTTGTGGGCAAGTTCGATCTTTGTGTCTCGAATGATATTTTGGAAGAATATCAAGAGATACTGGAACAGCAAATCACTCCGACCGTTGCAGAAAACCTCGTCTTGCTTATTCTCAACAAGCAGAATGTGAAACTTGTTGACCCGCATTTCCGTATGGGGGTGATAACGGCAGATCCGGATGATAACAAGTTTGTGGACTGTGCATTTGCAGCCAATGCTGACTATCTGGTGTCAGAGGATAGTCATTTCAATATTTTACGTAACATGCCATTCCCTCATCTGAACCTCGTCACGCTTGATGAATTCATGGAAACGAGGCTCGTCAAATAATTTTCATGTCTAAACATGGGATGGGTGGGGTTGAAAGGTGGAGTTTGCGAAAGTGGTGTTTTTGAGTGGTTTTTGTCTTTTTCTGTGGGAAGGGGCGTTTTTTCTTGTGTTTGTTTTTCCCTTCCCGATTAAAAGCCGTATCTTTGTAAAGTTTTTGAGGCATGCCGTCAGCGGCGTGTCCTATTCTTTTTGTGATGAAAAATTACATAACAACATTTATTATTTAATAAAATCAAGAAAATTCATTATGAAGATTTCAAGAATTGATCACCTTGGAATAGGTGTAGAGAGCATCGATGCTGTGCTCCCTTATTTCGAGAATGTGCTTGGCCTGAAGTGCTATGCAGTGGAAGAAGTGGCTGACCAGAAGGTGAAGACTGCTTTCCTGAAGGTGGGCGAAGTGAAACTGGAACTGCTGGAACCCACGTCACCAGAGTCGGCTGTGGCCAAGTGGCTGGAGAAGGGTGGCAAGGGCGTTCACCATGTGGCATTCGCTGTTGAGGACGGTGTGGCAGAAGCACTCGTCGAGGCTGAAGGCAAGGGCGTTCGTCTGATTGACAAGACTCCACGTCCCGGTGCAGAGCAGATGATGATTGGTTTCCTCCATCCCAAGACCACTGCTGGCATTTTGACAGAACTTTGTGAACCACAGAACAAGTGAAAAGTGAAGAGTGAAAAATGAAGAATCTATTTTGCCAGTTATCCAGATAGGGAAACTTAGATTTTTCACTCTTCACTTTTCACTATTAACTCATAAAAAGGTATTTTTATGTCAAAGCAAACAGAAAGAATACAGGAGTTGATTGAACTCCGTCAGAAAGCACGTCTTGGCGGTGGCGAGAAGGCCATCGACAAGCAGCACGCGAAGGGCAAGTTCACTGCACGTGAGCGTATTGCCATGCTCCTTGATGAGGGCAGTTTTGAAGAGTATGATATGTTCAAGCTCCACCGTTGCACCAACTTCGGCATGGAGAAGAAGCAGTATCTTGGCGATGGTGTCGTGACCGGTTCGGGTACAATCGGTGGACGCCTCGTCTTTATTTTTGCTCAGGACTTCACGGTCAACGCAGGTTCTCTCTCCGAGACCATGAGCCAGAAAATCTGCAAGATTATGGACATGGCCATGAAGGTGGGTGCTCCTGTCATCGGCATCAACGACTCGGGTGGTGCTCGCATCCAGGAGGGGATCAACGCCCTGGCTGGCTACGCTGAGATTTTCCAGCGCAACATCATGGCTTCGGGTGTGATTCCTCAGATTTCAGGCATTTTCGGTCCTTGTGCAGGTGGTGCCGTTTATTCTCCAGCCTTGACCGACTTCACGCTCATGATGGAGAACACTTCGTTCATGTTCCTCACAGGTCCAGCCGTGGTGAAGACCGTGACTGGCGAGGATGTGGATCAGGAGAGCCTCGGTGGTGCATCGGTTCACTCCACCAAGTCGGGTGTGACTCACTTCACCGCTTCGACCGAGGAGGAGGCTATGGCGATGATTCAGCAACTCATCTCCTACATTCCGCAGAACAACCAGGAGGAGACTCCACGTGTGGAATGCACCGACCCCATCGACCGTCTGGAGGATTCGCTCAACGAAATCATCCC
>SAMEA3663275__coassemble_3743_pt1 | contig 3799 bp, 5 predicted proteins | sample SAMEA3663275__metabat2_low_PE_037 | metagenome-assembled genome bin SAMEA3663275 (sample SAMEA3663275) | pig gut metagenome | biome: pig gut; feature: pig-associated habitat; material: faeces | place: China | collected 2013
ATCACACTCCACTCAATTACGCTTGTGGTGTGTTCGTTCTACGTCGTAAAGAATACAAACAAGATGCGAAGCAGAATAGTTATTACAATAACTTGATAACCAAAAATCTAACTTTAAGTGACTTAATGAATTGACGCTCATAGATGGGGGTTAGGGTCTGATTGATGGCTTGTTGAACCATCCCAACCATCCGTGATTATTTGTGGTCTTCACCGAATACACGTTAAATTCCTCCATTATTGACAAAAATTCCTCCATTATTGACAAAAATTCCTCCATCATTAAAAAAAATTGCTCCATTATTAAAAAAAATCCTCCAAAAAGAGAGAGTTTCTCAAATTTTATTGCTACCTTTGCCATGTCGGTCGGGTTTGATACATATTTTGATTTGCAACACTAAGATATGTGAAAAATCCGACATGGCAAAGTCCTGATCAACTTTTTGTTGCTCAGGTACTTAAAAAGTTATATTTGTAATAGTGTTGCAGAATTAAGGACCTTAAAATTTAGGAGGAAAGCTTATGAGAAGTATCACAACGTTTGATTTGCAGTATGCACACCGCTTTTATGGTTTTCGTGGTGAAGCGCAATATCTGCATGGACACACTGGAGTCTTGACTATTGAGGTTGAGGATTCTATCAATCAAGGTGTCAACATGGTTTACCCATGCAATGAGATTCAGAAACTGGCTTGGGATGTGCTGAAGAACTTTGACCATGCGCTGGTGCTGAGAGAGGATGACCCGTTGCTGCCTGCCGTGCTGGATGTTTATGAGAAGCAGGGAATCAAAGACGGACATCCGCAGAACAAGATGAAGGGCGAGGCCTTCTGTACGGAATGGGCAAAGGCATATCCTGATTGTCGTCTGGTTGTGACGAAAGAAACGATGACAGTGGAGGGGATGATAAAGATTGTTTATGACTTGCTGAAGGATAAGCTGAATATTGCAAAGATAACCTTTAGCAGTGGTGTAAATAAAGCTTCTGAAGAATTTGATTGCCATAAGGATATTGACAGGTGTCCTTTGTGCGGAATTTCTCTGAATGAAAAAGGTGTTTGTCCGAAATGCGGATATAAGAAATAAGCGCACTCTGCCCAACGTGTAAGAGGCAGAGCACAAGAGGCAAGGCCCCGGAAGGAAACTTCTGGGGCTGCTTTTTGTTGTTTTTCTGAAGCCCGCAAAGCGGTAAAAGGACTTCCGACCGTGAGTGCTCTTACACCGAACTGACGTCAATTATTGCAATTCATTTCTGCAGATCATCGCCGAGGGCGATTCGCTGAATAGTCACCTCCCCTACACCATCAAGGTCCTGGCGATGTAAAGGCAATAGATGGTCAGCAGGATGGCACCTTCGTAGCGCACAATCTTGTGGTGCGTCTGCAAGAAGAGCCACAGCACCAGACCCAAGCCCAGCATCACCGCATAGTCGATGGCGAAGGGCTTCCACGCATCGTGGATTGGTGTGATGGCAGCAGACACTCCCACCACCGAAAGGATGTTGAACGACACGGAGCCGATGATGTTGCCCACCGCCATGTCGGTCTCACCCTTGCGTGCCGCCATCACCGAGGCGAACAACTCGGGCAGCGACGTGCCCACAGCCACCACGGTGAGCCCGATGATGCGCTCCATCTCTTCTTTCGCCACGCCGAAGTAGTTGCCCAACTCCATGGCAATGGCACTGGAACCGCCAATGAGCAGGTCGGCACCCCACACCATCGCCGCCAGCGACACCAGCACGTAGAGGATGGCACGCCACAGGGGCATGGAGGGTTTCTCCACCACTTCCGCCTCGCCTTGCGCCTCAGCCCGCTTGGTCTTCTTGCGCGAACGCTGCACCTCCCAGATGATGAACGCCACAAGCAGGAGCACCATCGTGATGCCTTGCCACCGATGGATGGTGTCGTCGGTCATCGCCATCACGATGAACAGCACCATGGCGAACAGCATGAAGGGGATGTCAATCCTCATCATCGTGCGCTGCGACGGCAAGGGGCATATCATGGCGGTCACACCGAGAATGAGGGCGATGTTGGCGATGTTCGACCCTGCCACATTGCCGATTGCCAAACCCGACGAACCGACCCATGCTGCCTGTGTCGATACCAGCAGTTCGGGCATCGACGTGCCGAAGCCCACCACTGTGATGCCAATCACCATCGCACTCAACTTGGCACGTTGCGCTATCGCCACCGCACCGTCAATCAAGAAGTCGCCCCCCTTCACGAGGAGGACGAACCCAATCAGTATGTAAAGGATGTCAAGCCACATATCTATATTTCTTTGCAAGGTTTAAAGCCTATAGGCTTACGCTTTGATTCTTTTTTCTTTTCATTAAACTCTATTTGTAGCCGGGCTATCGCGTCGTTGATGAGTTCTATCTGATCTGAAATAAAATCTTGCTCTTTCCCCAACATTTCATTAATCTCATTCTGATTGCGCAATGTTTCATCAAAATCGACTTTCATTTGCTGCAATTCCTTGTGTATTTGTTCTAACTGCAAGTCAGTGTCGTTTACACGTATAAGTGCTTGCCGTAGTTGAAAAAAGACACGCATAATATTGATGTTCACCTGAATGGCTATAGGAGTTCTCAACAAACCTGACAACATGGCAATGCCTTCTTGCGTAAATGCGTAGGGCAGATACTTGCTGTGTTGCCCCCTTCCATTTTTTATGGTGAAAAAATTGCACCTTAAAGAATCATATTCTTGTTTTGTCAGTTCAAACATGAAATCATCTGGGAATCTTTCAATGTTATTTCTCACCGCACGTTTGAGATTCTTTGTTTCAACGCCATACATGCTTGCTAAGTCACTGTCTATCATGACTCGTCTGCCACGCACCTCAAAAATCTTCGACTTAATAAAATCCGTACTTGTTATAATCTCTGCACTTTCCATTTCCTCCTTTCTGATATTGAGCGCAAAGGTACATACTTTTCTTGTTTCTTCCAAATTTTTGGTATAAAAAGCGCAAGAGAGGCGACCCCAACAAGGTCGCCTCTCCACTCACTTATAACCTTTACATTTTTGTATGAAAACAAATATTCCTTATTCTTGTTTATTCTCCTGAAACAGTTAGATAGAAAGATGAGCCTGCATTATTGTTGCTGACAGTGAGGGTCTTGTCTTCTGAAGCACGGAAGGCTGAACTCAGCGTCACGGTATAGTTGCCTTGCGCGCTGACCGTCCCCAACCCTGTGGTACTCCATGGAGAGTTTACTTTGAAGGCTCCTGCTGCACCGCCCCACTCTTTCGGCTGATAGTTGTCAGACCAACTGAAGGTCACCTTGGCAACTCCCTTCAGGATGGCTGTGCCATTGTACTTCACGTTGTATTTGCCGTTTCCTGCCGACTCTACCGTGAAGACGCATTGGGTCTGCTTGCCGCTGAAGGAATAAGTGCCTGCACCTCCACTTGGTGTGTCATCTCCACCGTCATCCACTTTGTCATCCACATCGTCACCCGGCTGCTGCTGACTACCCGTTGCAGTGAGCCAGTAATTGCCGGTTGCTGGCTTGTAGGTGCCGTCGGCTGCCTGGTTGATAATCAGGTTGGCACTACCTGCCTTCACACCGGTGATGGTCAGCGTGTTGCCGCTGACGGAAGCCGTGAAGTACTCGCTTCCCACTACCGAATAGCTGCCTGAGCCGTTCGACTTGATGGTGTAGGTCTTGGTCTCGCCCGCTGCGATGGTAGGGATGTTATAGACAGGGGTGCCATTGTCGTAGAGGGTGATGCTGTTGTCCTTCTTGCCGCTGTCTTCGCTGCTGGTGCCGCTGTTCACATAAACAT
>SAMEA3663275__coassemble_4556_pt1 | contig 3396 bp, 4 predicted proteins | sample SAMEA3663275__metabat2_low_PE_037 | metagenome-assembled genome bin SAMEA3663275 (sample SAMEA3663275) | pig gut metagenome | biome: pig gut; feature: pig-associated habitat; material: faeces | place: China | collected 2013
CTTGACACAGGCATCGAATGTACAGGTTGTCAATCAACTCGTTTGTACATCAGTACCAGAAATGAAGAACGAGAGGCTATCCAAGCAACAATGGGAAAAGGCAAGCGATTTCCTCGGCATCTTGCAGGACGCTCCACTTTATTTGGATGATACTCCAGAGCCTTCTTTGTCAAGCATCAAGGAAAAAATCATGCAACTGAAGGAAGAACATGGGGTGAAGGTATTTGTCTTCGACAGATTACCACAAAGTTGTGAGGACAACACGGTATTGGAGGAAATAGCAAGAACATACGAAGTCGTTATTCTTGTACGATGCTGTAAGGATTCCATTCTGGTTCATCAAATACCCTGCTAAATTTATAGAAGAGTATTTCCTTACTCTTGATGATGATGAGAAACATAGAAGCATGAGCATGAGACATTGCTACGGACAACTCAATGACCTCAACACCACCACCATGAATGACCGCTATCTGGAAAGCTGGGGGAAATTGAGAAGGGAAGCATATCCGTTCCTTTATTCTCCCAATGATGATTAAGCCGATTGGGACTTCGTAAAACAACTTTTAGTCTTGCTTCAGACGGAACGTCGTAAGGCTCGTGGACTTTGTATGGAAAAGCTCGCGAGCCTTTCGTCGTTAGGCTCAAAGCTCGAACGAGTGTCGACTTTAAGAAGTCCTTTTTTACGTTCGAATTCTTCAAATCGGCTCAAATATTATAAGAAATTGGCTCAAATTCTTGCATAATTGAGCCGATTCTTGTACTTTTGTGAGCCAATTCTATTTTTGTATGGATAAGAACATCGTTTTACAATACATCAAGGAGCATCCTGGTACATCGTCGAAACAGATTGCCGACGCTATGGCAGGCGAAGCAAGTCTTGCCACCGTCAAACGTGCCATTAACGAATTATCAAACTCATACTATATCAATGTAGAGGGGAAAGCAAGGGCTACAAAATATTATATTTCGCCACTATTCGCCCCCATCGATTTGAATGAGTATTACAGCAAAGAGGTGGATGAGCGACAGATACAGACCGGATACAACTTCGACTTGATTCCCCATGTCTTGAGTCATGTACAGCTTTTCACAGAACAAGAGATGTCCGACCTGAACGCCTTCAGTTCGCCCAGAACTTCTCTATGCTCACTGACGAGCAAAAACACAAAGAGATGGAACGTCTGGGTATTGACCTCAGTTGGAAATCGTCACAGATAGAAGGTAACACCTACTCTTTACTCGAGACAGAACGTCTGTTGAAAGAGAAACAAACGGCTGCAGGTAAGACAAAAGAGGAGGCCATCATGCTACTCAACCATAAGGATGCGCTTGACTTCATCGTTGCAAACCCTGACTACATGGAGCACTTGACCATCTCTCGTATCGAAGATATTCACAGCCTACTTATTAAGGATTTGGGTGTTGACCGCAACATCCGCACTCGACGTGTTGGCATCACTGGTACCAACTACCGTCCCATTGACAATGAGTTCCAGATTCGCGAGGCTCTCCAACAGACCTGCGATCTGGTGAACAGCAGAACGAATGTCTTTGAGAAAGCTTTGTTTGTACTGGTATTGCTCTCGTATATCCAAGCCTTCAATGATGGTAATAAACGCATTGCCCGCATCACCAGCAATGCAATCCTTATTGCCAACGGCTATTGTCCCATCTCTTTCCGCACGGTTGACAGCATCGATTACAAGAAAGCCATGCTATTGTTCTATGAACAAAACAACATATCTGCCTTCAAACAGATATTTATTGAACAGTTCCGCTTTGCAGTCGAAACGTATTTCTAAAAAATCACTACCTCTGTACTCAACTGTTACTTCTCGTGACAATGACACTCGCCACCATTCATGGGGCAGGAGTCGCAGTTGCAACCGCGATTCTTTCCTGTGACTTGTCGATAGATGTAGCGGATAAGAACGACTGCCACGATGGCGAGGATGATATATACGATGATTTCTTGCATTCTTGTCTTAATCCCGAATCGGTCATTAGGCCACTTCGTGGCTCTGTCGTAAAACAAATTTGAATAATTATCATAATTTCACCCACTAATTTCTATAATTATGATAATTTGTGGATAAAATTATTTTAATTATGGTAATTTGTTTCTTAATGACCCATTTGTCTTAATTGATTATCAGGCTCCCGACTTGATATACCAGCATGGAGGTGAGCCAGGCGAGGAGGGTGGTGTAGAGGATGGTGAATCCTGCCCATTTCCATTTGCCTGATTCATTCTTGATGCCGATGCAGGTGGGGATGCAGGGGAAGTAGAGGAGGACGAAGAGCATGAAGGAGAAGGCGATGAGTAGTGTCATGCCACTGGTGGTGATGTCGCCATGATAGAGCACTGCCATGGTGCTTGCCACAATCTCTTTGGCTCCGACGCCTGCAATGAGGGCTACACCTTCTTTCCATGCCAATCCGCAAGGACGGATGACTGGCTCGACGAATTTCCCGATTTGTCCAATATAACTGAGTTCCATCTGCTGCTCCTCTGTGGCTTCGGCATGATGGGGGAAGTAACTAAGTGCCCACACCACGATACTGGCAACCAGAATGGTGGTGCCCATCTTCTTCAGATATTGCTTGCCTTTCTCCCATGTGTGACGGCTGACACTCTTCATGGATGGCATACGATAAGGAGGCAGTTCCATGACGAAAGGACTGCTTTCGCCTTTGACAATGAAACGGCTGAACACTTTTGCCATCAACACACTGAAGGCAATGCCAATCAGATAGATGCAGAAGAGAATCAGGGCTGAATTCTTAGGGAAGAATGCACCGATGATGATGATATAGACAGGCAGTCGGGCAGAGCATGACATGAGGGGTATGATGAGCATGGTGATGAGTCGCGACTTGCGGTCTTCAATGGTACGGGTTGCCATAATGGCAGGAATGTTGCAACCGAACCCCATAATCATAGGAATGAACGATTTGCCGTGCAAACCCATACGGTGCATGATTTTATCCATGATGAAGGCTGCACGTGCCATATACCCTGAATCCTCCATCCATGAGATGAAGGCATAAAGAATCATGATGTTGGGCAGGAAGACGATGACACCACCCACACCGCTGATGATACCATCTACAATAAGGTCCTTGAGCGGTCCATCTGGCATCCATGCGCCAACGATTTCACCGAGCCATTCAACGCCTGCATCAATCCAGTCCATCGGGTACTGTCCGATATTGAAAGTACAGAAGAACATAAAATACATGAGCAACAAGAAGATGGGGTAACCCCACACTTGATGAGTCACCACCGCATCAATGCGTTTGGTGGTGGCACGATTGTAACGGTGCACTTTCTGGTAGGTTTCTTTCAAGGCTCCCTGCACATAGCCATACTTGGCATCGGTGATGGCAGAT
>SAMEA3663275__coassemble_9882_pt1 | contig 2155 bp, 2 predicted proteins | sample SAMEA3663275__metabat2_low_PE_037 | metagenome-assembled genome bin SAMEA3663275 (sample SAMEA3663275) | pig gut metagenome | biome: pig gut; feature: pig-associated habitat; material: faeces | place: China | collected 2013
CCATCCGGACGGTTTCCCTCCCCCTTGGGGGAGTCGGAGGGGGCTATGAGGGTCTGCTTCTCCAGCGTCACCACTTCGGTGCAGAAGATGCCTCGGGCGAAGTCGCCTCGGTAGGGGATGAAATCCACCGTGATGCCCTCAGCCTCAAAGCCTTCATCGAGCGTATCGACCACATGGGGAGCCGTGGCAGGCTTCAGTTCGTTCAGCGTCTGGCAAATCTCGTGCAGGTGCTGATGGGTGAAAAGTTTATAGACCGAGAGGTTGTTGTTTCTCCACGAGAAATGGGTGGTTGCTCCTGGCTTCTGTCCTGCTCCCGTCGAACCCGTGATGGCGTTCACGGCAATGTCCTTCGTCAGCAACCCAGCCTGTGCCAGTGGCAGCAGTCCCAACTGGATGCAAGTGGCGAAACAACCAGGATTGGCCAAGTGCTGGCACTTCGCAATCTCCTCGCGGTGAATCTCTGGCAAGCCATACACATAGTCGTGATTGCCCTTGATGCGGAAGTCCTGTGCCAAGTCGATGATTTTCACGTTGGCTGGAATCGAGTACTCCTTCAAGAACGCCTCGCTCTTGCCGTGGCCGAAGCAGAAGAACACCACATCGACCTTGTCAAAAGGCATTTCTGCTGTGAAGCATTGCTCTGTTTCCCCAAGCAGCCCCTCATGCACATCGCTGAAGAGATTCCCTGCGTTCGACTCAGAGTTGGCAAACACAATCTCCACTTCAGGATGGTTCAGCAGCAAGCGAATCAACTCACCGCCCGTGTAACCAGCCGCACCTAATATACCTACTTTAAGCCCCCCTCGTGTTCCCCCAAGGGGGGAAGAACCATTCGGGGTGTTGGTCGTTTGTGCATTATGAATGTTTGTCATAAATGTTCTTTAATTGTTTGTAATACTGATTCGATATTAGCAATCACTTCTTCGTTGGTGAAGCGAATCACATTAAATCCTTGTTCGTTGAGCCATTTTGTACGTACCTCATCATTAACTTCTTGTTGTGGAAGCTGATGATACCCTCCATCAATCTCAATGACAAGCCGTGCTGGTAGGCATACAAAATCTGCGATATAATTCCCTATGATATGTTGCCTTCGAAAAGGTGCCCCAACACCGCTCCTTTTGAGATAATCCCAAAGTATGGATTCTGCCTCCGTAGGATGTTTCCTGTTGTTACTGGCAAACTCTTTCAGCAAATCATAATTAAGGATATCTGCCGTACAATACTCATAGTCCTTTTCCATTTCTTCGGATTCTAATAAGCAAACATCCCGCATGGCAGCCCCTCCCCCTTGGGAAGGTTGGGATGAGCCCCCCTCGTGTCCCCCCCTGGGGGGGAAACAATCCGCATGGCGGCCCCTCCCCCTTGGGAAGGTTGGGATGAGCCCCCCTCGTGTCCCCCCAGGGGGGGAGAACAATCCGCATGGCGACCCCTCCCCCTTGGGGGAGGCTGGGAGGGGGCTTTTACCTTTCTTCGTTAGGATGTGCCAGATAATACGCTCTCAGTGGGGTGGAGGTCACTTTGATGAAGCCTTTGGCATCCTCGGATGACCATGCCTTGGCGGTCTCGCCATATTCGCCGAGTTTGTTCTTCACCAAGTCGTTGGGCGAATCGACACCCACTGTCTGGAAGCTGAGAGGGCGGAGTTCGAGGGTCACCTCACCTGTCACGTTGCGCTGTGAAGAAGTCAGCATTGCCTCGATGTCGGGCATGACTGGCTCCAGATACTGGCTCTCATGCAGGAACATGCCGTACCAGTTGCTCACTTGGTCTTTCCAATACTGCTGCCACTTCGACAGGGTGTATTTCTCCAAGAAACGGTGGGCACCGATGATGAGCATGGGGGCTGCTGCCTCGAAGCCTACACGGCCCTTGATGCCGATAATGGTGTCGCCCACGTGGCAGTCACGACCGATAGCATAGGCAGCACCGATCTCTTCAACAGCCTGAATGGCAGCAATCTTGTCGTCGTAACGCTTGCCGTTCACTGAGCAGAGCTCACCTTTCTCGAAGCCCAACTTCAAGAGTTCTGGACCTTCCTTTGTGGGGTGCTTCAAGTAAGCAGATTCGGGCAGACCCTGTGTGGAGTCGAGAATCTCGCCACCACAGATGGAAGTGCCCCAGATGCCCACGTTGTATGAGTATTTCAGCTTCG
>SAMEA3663275__coassemble_14180_pt1 | contig 1748 bp, 2 predicted proteins | sample SAMEA3663275__metabat2_low_PE_037 | metagenome-assembled genome bin SAMEA3663275 (sample SAMEA3663275) | pig gut metagenome | biome: pig gut; feature: pig-associated habitat; material: faeces | place: China | collected 2013
AGGGTAGGGGATTTCCTATAAGAGATATAGGGATGTGGATTTAAACCTTCTGCAAGAGTTTGATTGTTAGCGGATAAGATAGTAGGGATTTGGGTATGTACCGTAAAAAAAAAGAAATAAAAAATGAAAAAGAAGTTTTTCTTTTGTATTGTCCTCGCTTATTCGTACGTTGAACCTTACTCTAAGGTAGGCTGCATCTCGGAAAAACAAAGGAAAGGACTTTTCTTTTGGTTTTTCACACGATTTGTACTACCTTTGCATGCACAAATATGAGAATGAAAGAGACGGCAAAACGATATTATTCTTCTTGGGTGTTGTTGGCGGTGTTCCTGCCAATGTTTGTGTTGTCGTCTCTGCATGTACACCCTCAAGCGCATGATGAGGAGGATTATTGCGAGGAGTGTGTGCATCATTTGCCACATGCGGGGCACATCAGCAGTCAGACGTTCTGTGCGTTTGATTGTGTGCTGTGCCAGTTTCTTACGTTGCCTTTCCTGATTGCGGCGGCAGTTGTTTTTACAGCAAAGAATCCTATACGTATTGCCCCTCATCGTGTAGAGAACCAGTGTGTTGTTGAACGAGAGAGGGGTTTTGTCTTCTTGCGTGCGCCTCCTTCTCTTATTTGATAAATAGGAGAAAGAAAACGCATTTTTTAATTTAATTTGAAAAAAGAATGAAGACAAGATATGTAGTCCTGTCAGTGCTGTGCTATGCCATGGCGATGACAGCACAAAACCATCGTACAGAGAACGGTGGTAGGCAGGTGGAGGATAGCACGTTTCTCGGATAAGATGGCACATGCCTATAAGAATAAGTATGATGGCTATGTGGCTGGTTCGCAATTCAGAGAACGGGCTGGAAGGATGGGTGTCTTCAACATGGGACGGAACATTGTCTTCAAGGCTGTGGTGCCACTGGTGTTTGAGACAAAGAAATAGTAAATAGCTCAAATTTCGGATATATTTTTACAACGGATTGCACGGATTATACGGATTTTTCGTCGCAAGAGGCGACGATGGCCGGATGCAGAACAATCCGAATGGCAGGAGCCGCCGAGGCTCAAAAATCCGTATAATCCGTGCAATCCGTTGTGGAAAAACACTTCCGAACCTTTAGCTCGACGAAGTCAAACTTAAATAAATAGTAATAGTAATTATGGCAAACTTTATTGAAAAGACATTGGAACCAGGCGAGAAGGTCATCTTCAAGGGGCGCTTGCACTGGTCGTACAATTTTCGCTACACGGCATGGGGCTTCCTGCTCATTCTGTTGAGTGTGGCAGGTATGGTGGTCATTGCTTACACGCATTACAATGACTTCAACAACAACATGCTGGCACTGTTCTGCCTCTGCGTGGTGGTGTGTCTGGTGGGTGTCGGACTCATTGGTTTCGGTTATTTTATCCGCAACCGTACGGAGTTTGCCGTCACCAACAACCGCTTCATCCAGAAGGATGGCATCTTCGACATCAAGATGACGGAAATTCCGCTCTTCAAGGTGGAGACGGTGAACTTCTACCAGACGTTTTTCGAGCGAATGCTGAAGACGGGTGCCATCGAACTGGTGGGCAGTGGTGGCACGGCACACAGAGTGGAGTTTGTGCAGCATCCTTATGAGGTGAGGAATATGATTGCCACCTTTATGAAAAAGAAGGAGGCATCAGTGGAACCTGCCCCCGCACCAGCAGAGTAACAAAATGGAAGAAGAGACTCCCGTGTAGGGAATCCCTTCTTCCTTTTTTGTATTAT